>CEQY01200019.1_pt1 | contig 15929 bp, 15 predicted proteins | sample 361391 | NCBI WGS metagenome assembly CEQY01 (sample SAMEA2621075, study PRJEB7988) | marine metagenome | isolation source: saline water (ENVO:00002010), including | reverse complement strand
AAATCGTGTGCCTTACAATAGTTTCCACACACATCTTCAGATACAACTTGTTTTGATTCGTTTACAGGTGTCATAAATGCACCATGTGTAGATGGATTTGAAACAAAATCCCATCCAAGTAATTCAAAATCTTCTCCTACTTGAACTTTTCCTTTTCCTATCGGTTCTACTGAACCCATACCTCTTGAAGAAATACCAAGAAGGATATTTGCTTTTAACAATTCTTTAAGAATATTACCTGATGGAGTTGGTAGTATTTCAACTGTGCCTACTAAATCGTTACCTTCCCAATGTATCTCTCTAACATTGTGTGATACATTCTTTAGGTTGATAACAGAAGAATCTGGATGGTCTAACTCACCTAATGCTCTTCTTTCTTTAATAAGAGTTTCATACTTCTTAGCCTCTCTCATTAAAATTGATTTTGGATATACTCTTTCGTTTTGATTAGGAGCTTCAGCTCTTTGAAGAACTCCTTTAACAAGTGTTCTCCCATCGGCATCTTCGTTTATCTTACCTTCGAATAATCTAGTTTCTATTAATAATTGTCCCATTATGCTCCCCAATTTTTTCTTTTCTTAAATAAATCAAAAAAGATTGCCGAAACCTCTTGTCTAATAAGTTTACGAATTCTATCTTCATCCTTATCAGATAATTCCTCATTAATTCCAAATTTGATATTAATGATTTCTTGGTCGATAATCTCTAATAATCTAGTTCTTTTCATTATACACCTATCTTTGCATATGTTAACATATCATTGATAGCCTTTAAAGCTTTTCTTTTTGCTTTAAGAAAATCACCAGCATATCTACTAGCCATTCCACCTTTTTGTAATCCTGAAACGATTGCCATAGTTTTTACTATATTTTCAACTTCTTTGGATTTTTTCATTTTTGGTGGTCTTGGTGCCTCGTTAACATCTACATCTGCTGTCTTAGTTTGGACATCAGTTACATCGGTTGTATAATTTCCATCTTTATCATATGCTTCTGATTTCTCTCCTCTACCTTTCCAAGTTTTTTCAATCTTGTTAAAGAATGCCTTTTTTTCATCATCAGACATTTGTGGAATAGATTTACCAGCTTTTTCTAAAGCTTTCTTAAAAAACGCTTGATATTCTGATTCTTCTCTTAAAACATCAGCTATGATTTCTTTTAATCTTGATTTTGTTATTTTCATTGGTCTAACTCCTTTATACTATTTGCAATGTTGATTAACCTTTCCTTTACATTATAAATATGACGATGTGTTCTCTTCCAATAATTATTCTTATCGAGTTCATTCATCGTTTTTATTTTATTGTACCAGTTAAAAAATTTTTCAACTTCTGCTAATTGGTATTTTAGTTCTTTAAGACCAACTGCCAATTTTTGATTAGGAGAACGAGTTTCATCATTCTTTAATTCTAACCATCTATTAACTGGTCTTTTAATCTTTTTTCCCTCTCCTACAACACTATATCCTAATTGTGTTGCAATTTTCTTTCTTCTATCTTTTTTTCCCTTACCTGAAAAAGCATATGGTGTTTGATATCCATCTACATTTGCAGTTGTTGTTTGCTCTTCTAATTCTTCTTCAACTTCCTTAATTAGCTCGTCAATAAATTTTTTATATTTATTTTCTAACATGCTTCAATTCTTTCATTAATTCATATCCTAACATTAAGGCTGAAACTTGGGAATCAGTTACTTTTTTTCTAACTTTTTGTTTCCTTAAAACATTAATAGTTTCCTTCAACTTGATTTTTGTTACTTTATCTTGAGTTTTAGTATATTGTTCATGTAGAGAGGTAACTATACCTTTTAATTTATTATTATAATAATCTTTAAACTTAGAAGTATTATTAATATTGTTGATATATTCTTTTAACAATCCTTTTTGACTTGCATTAAGTGTTGTATATTTTTTGTTAAATGTTTCAACAAGAATTTTATAAGATAGTAATCTTACATCTTTTTCTTGTTTTTGATATTGTTGTATTGCTCTATCTTCAACTAATTTATTTTTGTTTTTAATAGAATCATTAATAATATGTTCTACTAATGTAAATCTAGCATTTAAATTATCTTTGATATCAAAATTTTCAACATTTTTTGATTCAAATATCTTGTAGATAGAAGCGTAAGTTTTGTAGCTTGTAAGGGGTGAGTTTAAAAATTCGTTGATATCAAAAGATTCTTGTATCTTTTTAATAAGGTTATATTTTTCTTTTAAAATTTGATTAGGTTTAATTTTAGAATGAGCTTCTAAGACTACATCTATAAATTTTTCTGCTCTAGATTCTGTATTATACTTTTCTTTAAGTAATAAATCGTATAATTTTTTTTCTTTAGAAAGTTCAGTACCTGCTTTAAAGAACTCTTTTATTATACCCTTTGCTACTTCATCTGTACCATTGAGTATCTCAACTGTTATTTGTCTAACCAGTAGTTCGAACAATATACCAGTGTTCTTAAATTTGCTATGTTTTATTTTTTTCATTTTTTACCCTACAATTTGATATACATACTAAAACTCTTATATAAATATAAAAATATTGAGTTAACCTTAAATTTCTCTGTCAGATAGAAGATTTTCTTCATTCAACATATCGTTTTCTTTCAAAACTTTTCGTTTTGATGAAACACCATTGACAATCTCTTTTGCCTTTTGTTGAGAAACCTTAATACTGTTTGTAGTATTTTCTCTGGTCTGTCTCTTTCGAGGTTTAGTACGGTCGTTATCACCTAATGGGTCTCTTCCATAAGGATGTTTATCCTTTTTGTAAGTTCCTCCTTCTCTAGGTCTACCACCCTTGTCTTTAATTTCTTGTTTAATTTTTTCTAATGATTCTTCTACATCTTCAACATCATCTTCTTGTGCAGGGTCATTACCCTCATCTTCAATAGAACGATGTCTAAATCTATCTTTTAAATCATCAATTATTTTACCCCTTTGAGTTTCAGCTTCTTGATTGGACATTTTAAATATATTTTCATATAACCAATCTTTAGATAACATATTTAAATCTTTAATATCTGTTGCCAATCTAATCTTCTCACTCCACAAGTTTACTTTTTCTTGTTCATATATTGTGGATGGGTTTACTAATTGTAATTCAAAGTTTGTCATCTCTGAATCTTGGATACCTTGTGAATATAAATGAACAATTGCAATCTTACTTAATTCAGATACAACTATTCTTTGGATTCTTTCGATTGTTCTTGCAAATCTAACATCTTCTGCTGCTAAAGTTGCTTTACCATTAACATTCTCATCATATCCTAAATAAGCTTTTGGAATTTTAAGTGCTGCAAATAATTTATTTTTTAAGTAATCAATATCATCAATAGATGAATATTCTAATCCACTTAAATTATCTATTTGTGTTCCACTATCTCCACCCCTAACTGGTAAGTAAAAATCTTCAGTTAGATTTTGCATATTGTATTTTAAGTTATACTCTCCTGTATTTCTATCTAGGAAAGGAACTTTTTTCATTTTATTGATAATCCTTTGCATATAGTTATCCACTTCGTTTGGTGGAATATTACCTATATCAATTTTAAACACTCTCTTCTCAGGTGCTCTCATTATTCTATGGATTAACATTGCATCTTCCATAAGAGATAATTGTTTCCATAATCTTCTACCATTTTCAACCATTGATTTACCATATGGTAACCAGTTTGTATCTGCTAGTAATCTAAAGTGAGCAATTTCCCAATTTTCATAATCAACTTTTCCATTGATATCATCTTCTATATGAAACTTTACATAGTTTGGATTATCTGGGTCTGTTCTTTCTAATCTTTCTGTATTGTAAACTGAATAAGGTGTTACATTTACAATACCTTTACCTTCTGCCATTTCTAATCCTAAAAAGAAATCTCCATACTTACACATATTTCTTACCCATGGCCATAGATTAAATTCTATGTTCATAATATCATAAAATAAGTTATTAAGTATTTCTTGTATATTTTCGTTTGAAGAACGAACTGTTAGTATATTTCCAAATTCGTTTTTAAGTGTAGATTCATCTGCAAATATATCAAGAGCAGATGCCATTATTGGGTCATTATCCATTGCATCGTAATCTCTGAATATTTCTCTACGAACTTGTTGGTAGGCCATTGATTGAGCCCCACCCGCCATTTCATATTGTGTTTTTTGTAATTTGGTATATCTATCTCTTAAAGATGAAAGATTTGTTCTCTGTCTATCATCGGTATCCGCAACTTTTCGTTTACCATCTTTATCGACACGAACAATCGCCTGTGTTGAAAACAGTCGAGTTAATCTACCAAAAAATGAAGTATCTGCCATTTTATTCTAATTTTAAATTATAACTTTTATTTTACCAAGCTCTACAAGACCAATATCTTGCTTTGTGTCTAGGACCAGGATTATCACAATTGTGTCTTGCTCTAAAAGCTTTTCTTCTTGCCGGGTCTGATTTTTTGATTCTCATGGTTTTTTCACCACCTTTACCCTTGTGTCCAAAGTTTACCTTTACAACATTTCCTTGAGGATTTTTTACATATACTTTGAATTTTTTTACATCACCTCTCATTGGTTTACCCAACTTAACTTCTCTGCCTTGATATTCTGCTTCGTTAACATCAGGTTTGTAATTTTTTAAAAATTCAGTTATTTCTTCTAAATCTTGTCTGTTTTCACAATCGTACTCTTGTATATCATCAGATGTTTCTCTGATAGTGTTTACAAAATTCGAATAAAGTGCTTTTGTTATATCTTCCATAAATTGACTCCTTACTTTATAAATATTAAGTTTTTATTTATTAACCAATTAACCATGTCAAATCTTCCTCGTTATCTCCTATCTTTTGCTTCCACGGGTTGTTTTCCAAACCATCTGGTAAAGAATTACCCCCATAAACTGCACCATGTGTTGCAGTTCCTATACCACCTAAAGCTTTTTTAGTTAAATCGATACCTTCTTGTCTTAATCTTAACGCAGTATCCCTAACCCATAATCCTATTGAGAAACTCATAACTAAATCATCGTTATATCCTCTCATAGCCTCTGCTCTATTACCATTCCATATAAATGTAAATAATTCATCAATTAATCTAGTAGAACGAATCGTTACTGATTTATCTCTGAAGTAATCATCTAATTTAGAAATAATAAGTGGTCTTGTTTTAGATGTTGTACTAAATCCCGCAACCATTCCTCGTTCTTCTGCACGATATTTGTTTGTCATCTGATTTTCTACATCTACATATTTTAAATCCTTACTCATATAGAATAAGTTTTGATATCCTCTATCAATAATTTGTTGGATTACTGCCCAACCAATGTTTGCATTTTCAACTACAAGTAAGGCATTGTTATATTCAGTTGATAGTGCAACTAAAAAGTTTCCAAATTCTTTTGTATCTAATTTACCTTTATACTCTGCTACTTGTGAAGCTGCTTCAATATCAATAACATGACATGCCGAGTAATCGGTTGAATCTCCTCTAGCAACATCGGCAACAACCATATAACCTTTACTATAATTTGGATATTCCCACTTCCATAAGTTACTATCAAACCCTGTCTTTTCTAATGGTTCTTGACAAAATGATTCTTTATAGAATTGTAAAAGTTGTGGTTCAATTACAGTATCACCTGAAGAAACGAAATCACAATCACATTCTTGTGCTGCTCCTTTTGGTCCTAATAGTACTTCTTGTTTATCTCTCCATTCTTGGTCTCTTTCTGGATGTACACTCCAATGTAATCTAATTGGATTAAATCCATTAACCTCTTCTTCTGCTTCTACCCATGTTTTGTGGAAAAAGTTTCCAACACCATTTGGAGTAGAAAGAATAATTGCATTACCACCAGTCGATAAAGTAGATTGAGCAGATATCCATATATCTTCAATATTATCTATAAATGCTGCCTCATCAAATACTAATAAGGATAATGCTTCAGAACGACCGGCATCTCCACTAGATGATGTTGCCTTAATCTGAGAACCATTTGAATATCGTAAAGATAATTTGTTATCTTCTACTGTTGTTTGTTTTAACCAACTTGGTAAATAATCATTCATTACTCTAACCTTTGTTACAAGGTTCTTAGCAACCTCTTGTTTAGTTGCTATTACTAATGCGTTGAAATCTTGGTTAAATAACATTTTCCATAATGCAAAACCAGCTGTTAAAGTGGATATACCTGTTTGACGAGATTTTAAAATTACATTATATCTATTTGCATCAAACTCAGTAAGAGTTTTTTCTTGAAATGGAAATAAATGAAATGGAATTTTACCGCGGACAGGATGTTGAATCATACAATACTTCTTCATGAAGTGTATTGGGTCATGAGCACATTTCTGATACTCTAATTTGATTATATCCTTTAACGATTGTTTAGCCATTAACTATTTTTTCTTCTTGAATGAAAGTTTCCAATAAATAGAACCTCCAAGATAAGGGGATACATTGTTGTTTACATTTAATACACCTAAATCTAAACCAAATACTTTATCTTTCTTGTCTTTGTATAAAATACCAAACTTTGCACTACTTACAAAATCAGTTTTATTAAAACCAAGACCAAGTCCATAATATAATTGTCTTTTAGGTAACTCTTTTACAATCTTTGTATCATAAATTGTTGGAATTTTGAAATTCCATTTTATATCTCTACTTACTATTTGGTTTTGAGATATAGTATCGGTAAGAATACCAAATCCTAATGTTGGATTGGGTTTAGTTCCTAGTGAATCTATTGTAAATGTAGGGTCAAACTCATAAGTAAGGTCTAAAGTATCCTTTACTATGTATTTTGAATAATAATCCTCTACTATTTGTAAAGAATCTACATCAGCCGGTACTTCTACTGTAACTGTTTCTACTTTTGTAATATATTTTGGTATATATTTTTTTACTTCTACTATTTTATCTACGAAAACAGTATCTACTGTTTGTTTAAGTAATTCAAAATCTTCACCATCAACATTTATTATTTCTTTTTCTGGTTCGGTGTTTCCACCACATGAACGCATTAGTAATATAACAATTACTAATCCTATTATTAGTATTTCCTTGAAATACTTTGATAATATATTAAAGATAGCTATCATAGTTTTTTTCTTTTAATTTTTTAAAGTGTTCTTCTCTCGCTTCTCTTATCTCTTGTATTTCATCTTTACTTCTCTTAATAAATCCTCTCATTTCTTCTTTCATCTCCTCTACAGGTCTTGGAAGTACATATGAGTTAACAATTTTTCCTTTTTCATCGATTTCATCGTATTGTTGTTTTAATTCATCAATATCTCCTTCGATTCTATCAATTACCATCTCACCTTCCTTTATTCTTTTAGTATAGATTTGATATGCAACGAATGATTCAAGTAAGTTATGTTCTTTTAAATCTAATTCGAATTGTGTCATACAATCTATACAATAACCAAAATCTTTTATTGATTTTTTGTTAGTTGGCCCAAATTTTCCTACATGAGTACACTTTGAGTTGTTACATTCTTCAAGTTTAGATAAATATTGTCTTATTTCTTGGAATGTTTCTGAGTTTTTACCCGTTTTAAGTGTATATCCATCTTTTTTCTCATATTTGTAATGGTCATCTTCCCATTTATCTCCTACATTATGAGTTTCTTTCTCTTTAGTCCAACCAACTGATGTATTTTTGTTATAATCACCTGTCTGAACCATATCTACCAACTTTCTACGAGTTGGATGCATAAACTTTTTCTTAAATTCTTTACCCATTGTTACATATTAGGTTATGTTATTATATATAAATATATAAAAATAGAGAAACCGAAATTTTAGAAGAAAATTCCGAGTATTTGATTAACTGAAGCAAATGTTCCAGTCAATTTGAAGGTTTTTCCTTTATAATCGAATACAATACCCTCATTTGGAACTATCTTTTTAGTTCCTCCAATAGAATTCAACCTTCCTAACTCTAATTTTAGTTTTTCTATCTTTTTAGGGTCACCTGATTTCTTAACATCTTTAATTGTCTTATCAATTCGTTTCTTTATATCACGAATTGCCTTATCAGGATTTACAGTTAGTGCAGATGAAGTAAATTCTAACACTTCAGCTCCCAATCCTAAGAATATTTGTTCAAATTTCATTAAATTTTGTTTACTAATCTTCTTATGGTCATCTTTATCTGTTTTTTTAGCCCATTCTAAAGTTTTTTCATCAATAATATTCTTTTTATCTAATCTAAACTTCTTATCCATGAACGCCCATCTCTTAACTAACCCCATTTTGGTTTTATTATCTAGTGATGATGGTGAGTTTTTATCAACCCATTGTTCCCACCACGCTTGGTGATAGTTTGCAACACCATCAGTATCCTTTAATTTAAATTCTTTTTGTAGTTTAGAGATTTGTGTTGAGTATTTACCTCTTTTTTTAGATAAATCTTGTGATTTTGGTAATTTTACAACAGGTGGTCCTTGAATTGTGTAATTATCTTGTACATTTTTCTCTACTTGTTTAATCATACCTGCCAATATTCTTGCAGATTCTTTATTTTCACCTATTGCATTTCCATCATCATCATATTCCATAGTACCATGAAACACAAGTAATGCTTGTCCATATGCAATTACATTTACTGATGTTGGATATATTACTTCAAGATTCATAAAACACGAACCTTCTTTAAAAATCTTATCTCTTTGTTTATCTGATAGAGATGAGATTGCCTTAGATAAATCCTTCATCGCGAAATTATAAGCATCACTTAATCCACCTCTTCCTTGAAACTTATCCGATACTCCTTTTATATCTAAAGCGTTCTCACCTTTATTTTTTAGATGTCCTTTGTTTCTTGCTGCAACTAATCTTCCATCTCTCCATGAAATTGCAAGTGCCTGTCCATCTGTCTTTTCTCTTGTAAATTCTAATGTACCTTCTAAAGCACGATTTACGATATCTTTTAGTTGTCCAAAAGTTAAATTGATATCAGTATCAAATGGGTGTGCCATATGTCCATAAGCACCACCTTCTAAAAGAATATTTTCTGTAACTGGTTCATATCCTTTCTTCTTAGTATCCTTTTCTTTAGATTGATGTCCACCTTCTTTATCATCATCATCAAAATCAATAGTATCTGGTTCAGCCAATGAACCCATTGGTGCATACATTGAAGTATTATGGTGTTTATTAAAATCTTTTTCTGATTCAGTTGAATCTTTATCATGTTTAACTGATTTAAATTTATCAGTAACTTTAGTTGGTAATGCCTCTTTTACATATTTATCTTTTTTCAACATTCTATGTAATTCAGTACCATCTACTTTACTCCATGATTTATTTGCCCCAAATTGTTTTTTCCAAAGCAATTCAAAAAATGTTTTCTTTTCTTTAGGTGATAATCCTTTTAACTTCCTATTGATTTCTCCTCTTCGTTTCCAAATATATTTTTGAAAATCCATATAAAAGAATTCATTTACTTCTTTTATAGTATGGAATTGGTATTCTTTATTTGAATCAGCAGTTTTTCTATATTCTTTATTTCTTTTTGCAAACCTTTTCATATCTTCAGGTCCTGCATATCCAATCATTAATTCGTTTGTTTCATCTTTTTTAGTAAACTTATCAGCTTCTTTTGCTCTTAAGGCTGGTAAGAATCTAAATTTTGCTCTTTTAAAAACTCTTTTCTTTTTTCTTAATACATTTCTATGAACTACTTTAGATTGTTGAATAGATAATTCAGATTTTTTCATACCTGGAAATAGGTCTTGTAAGAACTCATCATAAACTTGTCTATATGCCATTTTGTATGCAATCTTTTTAAGTTTATCATATCCCTTTCTTCTCATCATCGTTCTTTTTCTTTTTCTTGCAATCTGTCTAGCCTTTCCAGCCATTGCTCTTTTTCTAGCCAGTTTTTGAGAAGGTCTTAGTTTTCCACTTCTTTCATCTAACATTCCATTCTTTTCTTGCCAAGAATCAAATGCATCATAATCATATTCTTGTTTTTGTGAATCATATCCACAATTGTGACATAAATACTTTTCATCATCATCGGATTCTAATTCCCATGAATGATTACATTTTGGACAATCAATTGCAGTTCCCGCAAGTTCTGCAATAAATCCTTCTTTCATCAGTCGGAAAGTTACAACTTTTCTACCATTGATAGTTGGCATTCCATGTTCATCTTTACCAATAGTTTTAACAACTGTCTTTTTGTTTTTGAATCTACCAGTCATAATTGTATCTCCAACTTTAACTGGTAATACTATATTTTCATTTAGAGATGCTTCAAATTCTTTTTCAACTTTCTTTGCACCTTTTGCATCATCAGTAGATTCTTCTTTTTCTTTTTGATTTATACCCAATCCTTTTACTACTTCATATCCAACTAAAGATGCTTTACGAGTTGCGTGTGTAAACCACTTAGAATATGCACCACTTGAGTATATATCTATTTGGTTGTTTGCTGTTGTTGTTCCAATTACACCTGCAGGGAAAAAAGTTACAGTTCCTACTGGTCCATCATCATATACTCTGTAATCTGTTTTATCTATTGCCTCTTGACCTCCTAAAATATCATTGACAACATCAAATCCTATTTGTGCTGCTCTTTTGATTGATATTTTTTTAAATAATGGAGCTGATGGGTAAATTATATTTGGTCCATCATCAACATCAAGACCATCTCCTGCAATTTTTGATATTTCATTTAGTGAATCGTAAATCCATTGTTTTTTAACTTCGATAGATTCGTTTAATTTATCGGTAATCATGTTAAAAATTGTTTTGTTGAATTTACTATATGCTCTTGATTTAAAAAACTTTTCTTTTTGGTCATCTGAACCTACTGATAATCCATTTCTAACCTCAGTACCACTTACAGAGTTACCTTGCATTGGTGCAATATATAGATATCCTCTATCTTCATATCCTTCCATTGGATTACCATCCCATTTTTGAAAATACTTACTTGAGAATCGTGAAGCATCTTTCTGTCCAACAACAGTTACAAAGGCAGTAGTTTTTTTATCGTACTTACCCAATATCTCAATTGGATTATAATTATTTTTTACTTTTATAATCTTGTTACCAGGTAATGGAAACATTGAAGTCATAATCTTTTTCTTCTCTTTGAAATTAAAAGGAGATTTAGGTCTTTCTACTTTGTTTGATGTACTAACAAAAACATTTTGTTTTCCGAATTTCTTGACAAGGTGCATGTAAGTCCCGAAGTGTCCTTTGTGCATTGGTTGGAATCTACCACCATACACAACTATTACTTTTTTAATAGGACTTTTTTCTTCTAAAAGTATTTGGTCTACTAAATATTGTGAAAGTTTGTTCATATTACGATATACCTTGTCAGTATATAAATATAAAGATTTAGAATAAGGTATTAAATATTGGAGATTCCCATTCTTCCTTGACTGCATGTAGTTTATTGATATTTTTTATATATTTATCGCAATCATAATATTTTTTTAGTTTTTCAAAGAAGATATTTCGTATTATAACATCATTACTATAATGTCCTAAGTGACAGAACCCTCCAAACCAATTATCTTTTAATAGTAAAAGGTTTCTATCAAAACAATAGGTCTTTATTCCTTTGTAATTTTGTAAAGTACCATTGTAATCAGTTAATTTATCTCCATGAATACTACAAACTCCATATTCTAATTCCAATGGTAAATCTTGAGACCAAATATATGAGTTTTCATTAATCCATTTGTGATTATTTTCTACTTTTTCTGAACCATTTGATTTTAATGCCTCAGCCATAGGAAAAAATAAGAACTGTTCTAGTAAATGACTTGTATATCCTGTCTTACTACTGATATCATCTCTATTATAAAAATATAATTCTTTAATTGATGTATAAACTTCTCTTATAGTTTGAAAATCATGACCTCCCATGATTGAACAGTTTGGTATTACATCAAAGTTTGTTTGTTTCCAAAAAACTTCATCAAAATAATCTTTAATCTTAGTATATGGTTGTAAATAAGTTTTATGTAAGAATTCAAACTTTTCTACTGTTAGTGGATATGTTACATCTGGAAAACCAAAAGAAAATCTTTTGTATTGCGGTATAATTCTTGGTTCAAATAAAAATGTATCATTATCTATATGAAGATATGGTTCGTCTTGTAAAATATATGCATCAATCTTACCTAATGAGTATGCATCTGAACTGTATTCTTTACCTTCTAATTCAGTTGTTATAGAATCATATGGAAATTCTAATTTTTCAAATAATTCCTTACCTTTTTTTGTTGTAACTAAATGTATGTTACCAAATGATTTTTTTGCTGAAAGGACACTTAATAATGTCATAGTTAAAAACCATTTTTGATTCTCTATATAACGAGAACCTTCAACATCTATCCAAGAATGTATTATTTTCATTTAAACCAAGTTAAAAGTATATTAATAGAAATTAATATGTTAGTAATAATTGCTTGTAAGATTAAGATAGTTCTAAATCTTGCAACCGCATCTGCTTCTCTATCATTCTCACCAGTTTTTTCACCTAAGGCTTGTGCCCATAATCTCCATATTCCCATAATCGTTTCATTTATTCCTATAAATAAAAGGGTCTCTTTTTCTGAGCTCCTTTAGTTTCTTTTTATATAATTCTTTTCGTTCTTTTTCTTCTTTTCTTTTTTTAAAGTAAAGAATAATTTTTTTGATAATCCCCATTTACTAATTCTTTTAATTTTTTTAAATAGTTATCTGCTAACAAATCTGTATTTGATGCAAATTCTAATAACTTTTCTCTATTATATAATAATATAGGTTTTATTTTTTTATATAACTCAACCCACTCATCATCAGATTTATTAGTTAACTCTTTAACTAGATTATATATTTTTATCATTCTTTTTGCATCATCTTTTTCTTCATCATAACTTTCATCCCAAAAATCACTAAAAGTTTTAAAACCAATATCTCTTAAATATTTTAAAGTACCAGGTCTACAAACCATAACAAATGGATGACAGTGTGCAAAAGGTTTAAATGTTTTTTCACTAATATATGTTGCCCATTCATAAAAAAGAGTTTCACTTACTATACTAAAATATGTGTTTTGATAATCATCTTTTGATTCATGACCAAATCCCCAAACAGATTCTACATCATCATAATCTACTGTTTGTTTTTTTCTTTTCTTTAAACTATGATATCCTTTTAAAATATCTTTTAATTCATTTTTATCCGATGTATATTGTTGTTGTTGTAAATCTACTTGAAAAGGATGACCTGCATCATGTGTGTATAGCATTTTAACATCATATGATACTAAATTATCTTTTAATAATCCATCTTTTTCTAATAACGATAATAATATAACTCTATGTGGTTTTAATCTTCTATTTAGATATAAAAATTTATGTTTTCTTTTTGAATCAAAATCTATATCTTCTGTTGGGGAATAATGTGATAACCTTCCTTTAAAATAATGTTGACCCCCTTCCAATCTATCATGTAGTTCTCTTGCCTTAGAATATACCGCCCATGGATATACTGCAGTTTTTATTTTTTCTTTTTGAGGATTTTCTTTTAACCAAGATTCATATATCTCATCTGTATTTACTGCCGAACACACAAATATAAGTTTTTTTGCAGGTAAATTTATTTTTTCTAATTCTTGATGTATTATTTCGAATACCCTTTCTCTAATATCACCCTCACTACTATAATCTAAAAGTATATATAAATTTTTATTTCTAATTGCATCCTTTGCTGTATGAGATATAAAATCAAAAAACGATTGATTCTGATGAAAAGTAAAATCTTCACCTAATCCACATAGTAAACTTCCATATCCTGTAATTGGATATATTGAAATGATATCTTTTGAAGGGTTTTTTGAAGTATGGTGCTCTTTACTCCATTCTTTTATTCCCATATCATGACATATGTGTTGAGGAATATTGTGATGACAATCGTATGTAGAAACTTGTTCATATTTTTTACAAAAATCATCAATTGAATACCCTTGATTAAAATCATATTTAAGATACGAATCTAAATAATTGTAATTTAATCCATTTGGAATAATACCATGTGGGCCTATATAATCAAAAATACGATTTAACGATTTTTCTTGAGTTTGTTTGTACCAAATTGGATTTCTATACATAATATAATTCTGGATATTCAACTATAATATGTATTCCTCCTTCTTTCAATGCTTGTTCATAAGCAGGAACAATCTTTTCCACTTTATCTAATTTGTGAATAGTACAGTTTGTAACCATCTGTTCAAATGCATCTGTATAATCTGCTTTGTGTTGATGACCAGGGTCTAGTGGTTTATCACTTCCTTTACCAACTCTTACAATTACATTTGGTTTCCATTCTCCATCAGACATTGCTTCTAATTTATCTAAATGATTTATTAACTGATTACATGCAAGAATTAGGAAATCCCAACGAGGATAAAAAGTAACTACTTGATGACCGGTCATTGCCAGTCCCATTGTCATTCCCATTTGGGTTTCTTCCATTACTGGTGTTTCTATCATTCTTTCTTTTGGTAATCCTTCAATGGTTTTACTCATTGGGTTACCATAATAAACTATTTGTTGTCCAATGAATATTGTTTTATCATCTTCCATTGTAAGTTTCATTGCTTCAGTCAAAGCATCTAAATAAGGTGTGTATTCTGGATTACTCATAAATATATTTTTTTAGTATGTTATGGGTTTCTATGTATTTTATTATAATTTTTGATAGTTTTTTATGTGCTGGTAGATTAAAATGATGGTCTGCTTTATTTACTCTATATCTCTCATCTTGTGTCCAATGATAAAATGTATATTTATCATCTATTTTTATAGTTTGACTCTTTATAGATGTTGGTATTTCAAATCCTTCTGGCCAATCCCAATGTATAAAAATAATAGGTATATTTTTTTCACAAGAATACTCAATTAACTCTTCATATAGCTGAATTTGTGATTCTACTGAAGCCAAGTTTGGAGAATAAAAATGATTTCTACTAAAATTAGTTGTTTGTACAAATATTAAATCTGTAAACTCATTAACTGATTTATATATGTGTTCACAAATACTCGAAGTACCTCCACCATTATCAATTTGTACTATTGGTTTTCTACAAAAGTAATCACCTACTCTAGTTGAGAATCTTCGATTAACATTTTTTTGATATTCCCAATATTTTAAATCATCACCATAAAATGTAGCACCAGATTGTTCAGGTGTTGGTGAGCCATTACCATTAAAATGATGTAGACTCTGTCCCCAAGTATAGGAACACCCACCAAAAACAATATTTCTAATCATTATGGTTTTGAATTTGGATTAAATTGGTCTTTGTTTGCCTTATACCATTTTAATGCATCTCTCAATCCACTTTCTAAATCGTACTTTGGTTTCCATCCCAATTTTTTCAGTTTCTCGTTTGACAATAATCTCTTTGGAATCATAGGGGCCTTGTTGTTTACGAATTCGATAGGATTGTCGTTCCCCTCAATCTTTTTGATAAGTTCTAATACTTCCATTACGGTGTATCCTTCACCATAACATACATTGTAGATATCGTAAGTATCTACTTTTTCTGCAACAGTTGCAAATCCACTTACCATATCATCTACATGAATAATATCTCTTACCTCAGTACCATCACCCCATAGTGGTATTGGATTCAATCCATCTGCTACCTTTCTAATATTAGCAGGTGTAACATGACACTTTTCAAAATCGTATTTATCATTAGGTCCAAATGCATTTGATGGTCTTATGATTATACACTGCATCGGGTCATGTATTTGATTAGAAAAGAAATCACAAAGTGTTTCACCATATCTTTTCATCCAACCTACTGCTTTATAGACAGGATATATGTTTGGTGTCTGTACTTCTATATCTTCTGTACAATACTCATCACCAATATCAGGATAAGTTGTATTAGATGAAATAAAAATAAACTTACG
>CEQY01108206.1_pt1 | contig 15931 bp, 15 predicted proteins | sample 361391 | NCBI WGS metagenome assembly CEQY01 (sample SAMEA2621075, study PRJEB7988) | marine metagenome | isolation source: saline water (ENVO:00002010), including | reverse complement strand
CTTTTAACAGAGTCTTCTTGTAAATTCCATACTAATATTCCATGCTTAAACAAAGTTTCACCATAATTTTGTTGAATTAGAGAACCACTGTAGGCTGCCATCATCTTTGTCTTTTTGCGAATGGGAAAGATTTGTTGCTTATGAATATCGCCAAGTAACGCATAATTGTAACCAACATCCATCCATTCCCAAGGATATCCTTCATCTGTTGTCCGATTATCCGTAAATTTAGAATGAACCATTGTACCATGAAATAAAGCGATGGTTTTGTTGATTTCTTCTGGGAATTCATTTGGGTCTGGAAAATCAGGTAGTTTATCTGCCATTCCAGAACCCGAACCAATTCTTAATGTTTCCTTTATATCTACCATTCCGATTCCCAAATTGGCGCATGTATACAAACCGGTTTCCTGTAAAAATACGATATTTTCAGATATTACGTGACCAAATGCATCTAAAAAATCAATTGAATTATCCATTTGGTCTTGCTTAAAATCGTGATTACCAAGTATAATAAATGTTGGCAATATGCTTCCAAGATTCTGTAGTAAATATAAAAACAACTTAATTCCTGGAGTTTCCAGTTTAGTTTTAGCGTGAAATGTATCACCACAAATTACACAAACTGCCTCATTATTCTTTACTGAATCTAACCTCTTTAATGTACTAAAGAGGTTAGTAAAAACCTTATAATATTCATCGTAACGGGAAGCTATTTCGTCTCCATTTCTAATATGAATATCTGCAATATGGATTATTTCGGTTACTTTCCCTGATTTGGGAGATATAATTTTTGTAATATTTGTCATTAGAGCTTAGTCTACCTTAGATATACCATATCGTTTTAGCTTTAAATCATTATCCAGAGCATAAAGTATTTTATCCAGAGTGATAAGTTTGTGTTTTGATTTTAGTTTTGTAATAATATACAAATCACCTGAAATTTTAATACCTATTTCAATAGGCATTACTTGAAAATATAAGTCACTTTTTCCTCCATCTACCACACTTGGGTCAATTATATTTATTTCACTAACCATATAATTAGCATCTTTTCTATCCCAATAAACAGCTTCCAAACTTACAATGTCGTCAAAACCAGTATAAGTATCATAAATGTTAATGCATGTAACTACATACACTTCAATTGAATTATTATATAGGTTTAACTTGCTCCGTATTCGCTCTTCTGATAAAGAGTTATATTGTTTAGTCACAATCGGAGTTGGCTGAATTTCTTCAGAATTAGTTGACTTATGAAATACTTTGTACAAAAAATCCATATCTTGTATTTCTTATATACAAGATATTGTTATATCTCAACAAGCCTTTCTATATTCTGTAACTTTGCAAGATATTTGAGAATTAGCGGAATCGTTAGAGTGTCTTTATAAGCGGGTGTAATAGCAATTCTGTCTGGTAAGAATAGATTGTTATCTGCGTCTTTTGTTAATCTTACCATTTTTATTTCGTATTTATATTCATAGTCAGTATTATTCTCGTTCTTAAAATCATAAAACCATTTCGATTTCTCAAAAGTTCTGAAACAACCAATCATATTCTTATAAATACCCTCTCCATTTTCACTTTCATATAGATCTTCTTCAGTAACAATATATAATTCTATAATTGATTCGAAAGGGGTTTCAATAGAATTTAACAAGTCTTTCTCTATTTCATTCTGTATAATTTGCTTAGCCATATATTATCAATATATGGGATTCTATCATATATCATTTTTTATTGAAATTATATTTGTATTCTTTATCAAATAATGATTGAAATATGATACAAATATAGGGTTATAGAGTAGTCATCTATATGGTGTTCGACATTCTTCTGTAAATTATATTAGTATCAAAAGTCCTTAATGTTTAATAGGGTTTTTATTACTCCTGTTTCAAAACAGAAACCATTTTGAGGGGGGGTGCTTTTTTTTTTTTAATATTTTTTTCTAGAAAAAAAAAGAAAGAGAGATAGAGATATCAGTAAAAACACCAAGTTATGAGAAAGTTTAAAAGTGACAAAAAACTATGAAAAAAATTGCACATTTCATGAAAGGTATGGTTTAGAGAAAAACTCGAGTTTTCCTGATAAAACTAAAAATTGTATTTGTATATTAATAAAAAAAATTTGTCTAGAAAAAAAAGCACCCCCCCTCAAAATGGTTTCTGTTTCAAAACCGGAGTAATAAAAAACTCTATCTTTGAATGGTAAAAAACTCTATAAATATTTGTGATTAAATTTATAATTGAAAATTATTAAAAATTTGAAAATGTATTGATTTAAATTGGTTTAAGAAAATAAAAATACCTTATAATAAGATGTCCGGTACAGGAACGAAAGGACCGAAATGGTTTTGTGAAACATGTCAATGTAGTTTCCAACGTAAATTTGCTCTTGAAAAACATTATACTACTCGGAAGCACTTACATAAATTGGCACAGCTGAATCCAAAACCGGATGAACTATTGGAATTAAGAAGAAAGAATGAGGAATTAACGATTCAAGTACAAGACTTAAAAATAGAAATGGAGAGGCTTAAAAATCAATTAGAGAAGAAGCCAACAACAACAACGTATTCAAATTCGAATCACTACGAGAATTGTACCATTAATAATATTGAGCTGAATTTAACTATAAATCCACATGGGTCTGAGAATTGGAATTACTTAAAACACGAGGTATTAAATTTAATGAAGGGTGTCAATACATGTATACCTGAAATGGTGAAGAAGTTACATTTCAATAAAGAACATCCTGAGAATCATAATTTGAAGTTGCCAAATAAGAAATTCTCACATATGAAGACGTTTGATGGAGAGCAATGGAAGACGCAACATAAGAAAGATGTAATAGAATCATTGATAATTCAATTGGTAGATAAGCTGGAAGATGAATATGGTGATGACTTTAGAAATCAAAGTACAAATTTTATACAAACTTTGTGGGAACAAAAGATGGAAAGGATTATTTCAGAGAAAAAGGTAGATAGAGACTTAAGACAACAAGTGGAATATTCGATTATAGATGGTCAAAATGATTTAAAAACTTAAGACTTAAGTAAGTTCAAATAGATATATAAATAATAATTGGACATATAAATGTCTGTATCAAACGATTTCTTAGAAGAAAATAATATATTTCTTAAAACCCAAACAATTCTGGAATCACAAAAAGAAAAGGAGAAAGTTTCAGAACGTCTAAAGCAATTGGAAACACTGTTATTATTTGATTTGATTCAATTATCACCTAGAAGTAAATCAAGAAACACAAAATCTCATAGGAAGAAATCAAATGATAAGAGTGTATTGATAAATTCAGCAGCATTGACTTTATGTTTTATATGTGATAGAAAGGAAGACATACCTGATGATATAGAGAATGGGGGTTCTTATTTGAGTTTAGAAGATAAAACGATAACATATTTAAAATTAAAGGGTGCGATTCCTATAATATTTGATTTAAGTGAGATATGGGATTCTGTTGAGAATGTGGTAAATTATACTAGAGAGAATGGTATAAATAATGTGCTATTTACCACTAAAAATTTACAAAGGTATTCTTTGTATTATAAGGGTGGAACTAAGAAGCATTTGGGTTTTAATAATGATAGTTATAACATGATTAAAGAATTAGTAACATTCCATTGTGGTAATGATACATTTGAATATCCTACTTTTAATTCTATATTTGCCTATATGAATAGAATAAATGAAAAAATAAAAGAGAGAAATAGGTTAGAGAAAGAAATGGAAGAAGAAAGTTTAGAAGAAATAGCAAAGCAATCTGGAGGAAATGATGAAAATGAAGAGATAGAAGAAGAAACTGATGATAAAGTGGAAGAAATTTCTGAAGAAGACATGTGGGAGGAAATATTCCAAACAATAGGGATTCTTCCTAGAGATTGTCCATGTAAGCAATATAGTAAAGCTTTGTATAAAAGATGTGTGGTAGATGGTAAAGCGCTAAGAGGTCTTCGTCCAAAACATGCAATAGCTTGTACAAAACAAATAGCCCCCTTATAATTTAAGTTTAAAATATAGCAACCAATGAGAGAATTTCGATTGTAGTAATAAGTTGTGTTGATACAAAGGTGATTGGATAGTTAAATTTAGTTTTGTTATATTGTGTTTTTTTATAGATTTGGTGATACGTTTTTTAATTGATTTTGTAAATTGGTATAGTGAATGTCGATTATTTAGACGAATATCTTTGATAAATAAGGGTTTACCATATTCAGTTAGTTTTAACATACATCTGCTATTGAAGTCACCAAATAATAGTAAGACATCCGAGTTACCAAGTTGATTAAGATATGTAAGAGTGGAATTATAAAAGTTAGAGTATTTCGTCTGATTTTTAGTGAATGGTGCATGAATGTTAGCCAATGAACATGTAATGGACATAAATTTTTTTGAGAATCTGAATTTGCTTGTGTGTACTCCTTTAGTAACGGTTCCCCGATTAGATTCTTTTAATATTTGCTTAACATGAACTAACTTGTTGTCCCATAATATTGTAGTTTCAAGTCCGAAGCCTATAATATGGCCTAATAAAGATTTGAAGCTATTTCCATGTAGTCGAATGTTGGAATTATATATACCATTCCATACGCTTATATCTGGAATGGTATTTTTATCTGCTTCTTGAAATCCTATGATTAGAATATCGGGTTTTGTCCCATATGTATCAAATATTGTTTTTAGTAAATTAGGACATATCTTTTTTGGATTTGCATTGCCAATATTCCATGTTAAAACGGCGATATTAATAGAGAATATTTGTGTAATGAGTATAACTGGGAAATGGTCATTTCCTATTATTGAAATTGAGTCATATAGAGTGTTTTTGGTTTGTAGTAAAGTTTTAATCATAACTCTATCAGTATAACCCGGAAGTCTACCAACAGGACATAGTCCGTATTTGTTTTTTTTTAGTTTAAAATTTCCAGTAAGAGAGTCTCTTTTGTATGTTGGTTCAAAATATATAGGGGGTTCTGTATATTCTGGGAGTATTCGAGTAATATTGTTAAGCAAGAAGTCTGTCGTTATAAGATATTTAACGATATGATATGGTATTTTTTTGTTTGATTCAAGTATTTTTTTAATCTGAAAAAAAGTAACTGACATTTTTGTTCTCTAATAGTAAGTATTATCTTTTTGAGAAGAAGTCTGAGATTTGTTTTTGACCATATCTTTTACCTTCTTCAATTTCTACCATTTTTTTGAACAAAACCTTATAAACTTCATCCATTTTCTTGTCCATAATTTTTTCACGAATTTTGGATGGTTCAAGTTGTTTCTCACCGTTTTGTAACTGTTTTTTCATTCTATCAAAATGGTCAATAGGAAGTTTATAGCCATGAATTCTCAATTCTTCTAAGGCAAGTGCGAATACCTGACATACCGGTTTTTGAATTTGATTTGTAATGTAGAATAAGTAGTCTATGTTTAGGTTTTTCTCTTTAATATAATCCGGATGTTCTACACGGTCGCCTTGTAATTTTGGTACAGTTTTGGTTTTAACATATGCATAAGGGATGCGATCATTTGATTGTGGTTTATTTCCTGGGTCTCTTTCACCCATTCTATCCGCCAAAACTTTATGAACAACTTTATCTGGGAATGCATATTGTGCTTTTAGTTGTTTAGTAACAATGAAATATTGTATTGGAAAATCACCTTTAAGAATTTTCTTAAAACAATCCAAAAGGAATTGTATAGCCGCTTGAATATCTCTATCATTCATAATTCGTTTGATAATTCCATCATAAACATATTTAACAATGGGAGCATTATCGCGTCTTTTTGTGACAACACCCATAGAGCTTTGCTTATACTTATTAAGGTCGAATTCATATTTGTTACCAACATAACCCTTTTTGCGAAGTAATAGAAAAGGATAAAATGTCTTTTCGTATTCTAATTTATGAGGATATTCCAATAGAGATTGTATACCATTTTCAACTTCAACAGATAAATCGATTGATTTTTGAAGAGCTTCACTATTAGAAAGTTCTTGTTCTAATCCTTTATGAACATTGAAGTTTACAAATATAGAATCCGTGTCACCATAAACGATATCTGCGTTAGGATAATGTTGTTTAACATAATCTTTAGCTAGATGTAAGTGTCTTCTTCCTACGGCAGTGGTTGAAGCAGCAATATCCTTATAGTATAAAGAGCTTACTTCAGCACCTACTCCACCATATAGTGAATTAGCTGTAACTTTATAAGCAAGCTGTAAACCATCTAAAACTGATCTTCTAAATGGGTCTTTTTCTTTTTTGATTTGAGCTCTGGTAGCCTTACGTGCCGCGAGTAGTTTCATCAAGATTCGTGGAAGAATTCCCCTTTTAGTGTCATCAATATTTCTAGTTTCTGGGTCAATCGGAGGTTGAATATATCTACAATTAACAACTGGATTTTTTTCATCAACTTTTTTAACCCAAGTTTTACCTTGGAGTACTTGATAGTAATTATCATATGAAATATCTTGAAACTTGATTCCCATGCTTTCTAACAATTTGGCTCCAGATTCTCCTTGATATTCTGGTTCAACAATAATAGTATCATGACTAATATTGCTTCCAATCATACTTGATGGATATAATGAGCCATAATCAAGTACACTTACTGGATTTTTTAGGAAAATTGCCGGCGTTGGTTCAAGTACTTCAGCACCTTCATACGAATCTTTAGTATCTTCAGGAGGCCTTGGTAATTCAGGTATCAAATATTTAACTTTTTGACATTCTGATGCGACAAGACTTAAAGTTTTAATCATTTGACCTCGCATAAAGAGGAAGGCAAATGGCACTAAACATACATTGGACATACCAACATTATTAGTGATAATTTCAAGTTTTTGCATAAGATGAAGACATAATTCACAATCCTGTACACAATATTTTGCTACAATAGCTCTATCTGTGTCAGTTCCACGCTGCTTTTCGAAAATATCTTGTGGAGATACATTATCTTTACCTACTGCCCAATAATATGATTTTGGATTATCGGGTAATTCTTGACTATTATTGCCTTCTTCAAGAGTAATGCTTACATCTTCAACAATATCGATAATTTTTCTTCTTTCACCAATAAATTCCTTTCCGATTATACTTTCTTTGAAAATGACAATATAATGTCCTTTTAGTAGACTAAATGTTGAATCTGTATGCAAAGTAATAATACAATTAGGACTATTGTCATGATGAACAATTTTGGTAATAGCACCATGAATAAATTCATTGGAAACATCATCTAATTTGTATGATGATAAGTTATGATCTTTTTGAATAACCTTCAATAAATCGATAGTAACGATACCCGGCATTTCAAAGTAGAACATAATATTAACACCTAAAGCGGATGATGATAGTGTTTTCTCAGTAAGTTTGTTTTGTTTTGATTTACGAGGTCCTAACTGTTTAAGAAGGTCTAGACAATCGTATTCTTCTGCACATTCCCATAAGAATTTGAAGTCAAAACCAAATATATTATATCCAGTAATGATATTTGGTTGTGATTTTTTCATGAATTTAATCCATTCTTGAAAGACTTCTCTCACTGAATTACACGATACAACTTCAATACCTTCTAATTTATCAGAACCTCCAAGAGCTACAATATGTCTTTCAATACTTGTTTTTTCCTGACCATATCTGTAACAAACTGTACCGATTTGAATAACTTTATCACCTTTAACAGGTGGCAAATAACTATTGAGGATTTGCTTTAAAGACTCAACGATTTCTTTACTTTTGGTTTTTTGAACAATATGTTTAGTTAAACAAACATAACATTCGTCCCCAAGTTTATCAAAGAGTTTATTTTTAATATCATATGGATATTTGAGAATAATTGTTTGAATAGACGATTTAGTATATTCATCGTATTTCTCATTTGGATTGTAATCTCTAAAAGCTGCCTTAATCCACATCGAAATAAGTATAGGATTAGTTCGTTTCTTTAATTTCTGATAACGAACATTTTCTTCATAAATATTCATTGCCAATTTGTAGTAATCCTTTTTAGCGACTGGAAAGTCACCATGACTGGAATCAGCTTCAATATCAAAAGAAGCCACTTTAATTGGACCAATAGATTCGATATCTACTGGTTTTACATCTTTCCAATGAACAGTCCAATTATGTGGAAATTCAGTTTCACATAATGCGGACTTAGTAGTTCTAACTGCAGATTGTCCGAGTGTAATCCATCCGGACGGTTTTAATTCTTGTATATGAATAAATCTTAATACGGGTAGAACATTCTTTTCATAAATAGCAAATTTATGCTTTCGTAATCCAGAGATAGAACCTCTGTAAGGGTCTTTTAGTCGAAAGTATATATACTTTTGTGCTTTTTCGCTTTTAAATACTAGTTGCATAAATAAGGTTTTCTTTCCCCATTGATTATTTCTAAATTTGAATCTTGGTCTCAGTGATTTAGTAGAATATTCCTCAATATATTCGTCTCGCATATTTTTGGGTAAAGACTCTTTGAGTTCATCCGCAAATATAGATGTCCATGATGGTTTCCAAAAATTTGGAATTTCAATCCAGAAATATGGAGTGAAACCATTAACTTTAATACTAACATTTTCACCCTTTTGAGTAAGAGCATAAAGATATATTACAAAGTTTTGAGAAATTGTAGGAGCATCACAATCTGACTCAGATTCACTGTTGGAATCATCAATATCAATTTCTTCATCATAGGTTTCCCAGTCATAAATCTGTAAAGGTTCTTGAGACATATTAAATATTATGCTTGAATTGTTAAATTATAATTTTGATGTGTTTCATTTTTTTGAAAAAAGACAATTTTTGAATAAACTTGAATATACTTGGTTACACCAATCCGCGAATCGAGAAAATCTGGTATTAGATTTTTCAGCAGGATTATTTCCTTTGTAATCCAGTTCAGTGGAATCACCAGAACAACTTTGTTTGTCTGATGTATCAACAACTAAGTCTTCTGGTATTTTTTCTTCTTCTACTGGGTTAAGGGGTACATTAACATCCATATTAGAATTATTACACGATTCCTTATACAATTTATTATATATACCCACTTCTTTTAGGAGTGATATAATATGATGTTTTTGACCAAGGGCACAAAAATCATGAAATTCTTCATATGAAATCGTCTTACTGTCTTTATTAATAACAGAAAAAAGTCTATTATTAATATTTGAGTCTTCAATATTCAAGGATTTAGCTAATTCCCATTTGGAAAGGTTAGTACCATATCCATCTACAAGCACTTGAAATATATCATAGGTAAGTTGATTAAGGAAGTGTGGTTTATCAAAAAGTATGAATTGTTCCCATTCATCCATAGAATGGAGACTTGCATCATCTGCTATAGAGAGTAGTATTTGAACTGTTTTGTTCATACTTAGATGTTTGGGTTTTGTGAAATCTAATATTTTATTTGTAAGGTGTAAATTGCGATTAGTTTTGCGGATTAAATATGTTATATTTATCATAAATGTCAAGTACAGATTTAGAGGGAATAAAACAATTTGACGATTTAGTCAAAGAATTATCAAATGTAGCAATAACATTATTTGATAGTGGATTGGATACTGTAATTGAGACTTTAGACTTTACAAAAACAGCAATAACATTATTTCAGCAAGAATTGATAGATATAGGTAAAGGAGATATTGTATTTAGTGAGAAATATTTTGATAATATTGCGTAAAAATTAGATAAAAAATTGCACCATATGAAATATTATGGAGGTAAATCAATTAGCAGCACTTGGTTTGAGTCAATCTCAAATAAAACGTGTATTAGAGAGAATACCAAAAGAATCAGTTCATTTATTTATAAAACAATGGATGGACGAGAAGAGAAAAACATCTCAAGTAACTGAAGATTCCGATATACGTAGAACAAATCAGTTCGAGTCAAGAAGAAGAAATTATAATCCAGAACCAAAATATTCAAGAGATCAAGATTTTATACATAATACTGCTGTAAGAACACCCTATATGCCACGAATGTTGCCAAACTGTACAGAAAGAGCAACCAGTGAAGAATTGCAAAAAAGGTATCAAGATAAAACGAATAGTCGTAATAATCCTTCCGCCAACTTAGATATCATGGCGGCGCAATTATTTGGAGAGCCTCCTAAAGAAGGATATACAGAAGTATATTTACATAAAAAATATAAACAGTTAGCAGTATCACTACATCCAGATAGACATAATGGTGATACAACTGCATTTAATATGTTAACAACATGCTATAACCATTTGAAACAATCAATACCAGATAGCATAACAAATATAAATGTATCAAGGAGAAGTAATATAAGAGAAAATTTAGCAGTACCTCCACCAGATAGTTTATTTGATACAAAATTTGACCCGTCTGTATTCAATGAATATTACACTAAGAATGCTTTTAAGGATGAAGATATAGGATATGGAGATTGGCTAAAAAAGGAATCTGGTCTAAAACAACCGGAAAGACCATCCGAAAGTAATTTCCATTCTGTTTATGAACAGCAGAAAAAGGCGCATACAAATAATATGGATGCAAGTAGATATCAATTAGTTAAATGTCCAGAAATACCAGAAGAATTAGCTTCAAATACGAATGGTTCAGTATTAGGTCAAGGCGAAATAAAGGATTTTTCTGGTGAAACACCTTCTGGAACAAAGTATACAGATGTTCGTCGCGCATTAGAGGCACCCCATTTAACTTATGAAGAAGCTGTAATAAATGATGAGGATGTTTCAAGAAGTTTTGCAAAAATAAAAGACAATAGAGGAACAATCCCAAATCAATTAACCGATGAGGACAAAAGAAGATTTGCGGAATTAAGACAAAGGGAAAAAGAGGCTGAAGAATACAGAATTTATAGACTAAGGCAAAGAGATGAGGATATAGAGGCTCATTTCAAATCGACTCACCATAATAGATTACAAATGTAATAAAATTGTAATGAAAACTAATAGTATCAAATGTTTATAAAATTGCCAAGTGATGTTTTAAGTATAATAGATGAATATTTGCATAATGATATATTGTATCATGAAGAATGTGTAACAGATACCAGAGAATTAAATATTGTTCCAAGGGAGGATAGTACTGGTTATGATATAACAAATGACAAAAATATATTTCCACATGGAAAACCCAAAAGATGTATATGTTGTAATGAATATTTTATGGATTATGAACTACCTTTGAATAATAGTTTTATAGGATTATCTTATTTAGAAAAACGTGAATTATGGAGACAAAATTGGAGAAGAGGGTGGTTAAATAGTTATAGGTGGCCATTATGGAATCGTGTGCCTAGAAAATATTATGATTATAGGAGGATGAAGTGTTATGCTTGTTGTAAATATAATGATAGATTAAATTTTTGTATATATATAGGAAAAGCATCACTTGAATTACCTAAGATTGATAAACCAAAATATATATGTGATAATTGGTGTGACAATATATTTGGTTTTGTAATACCAAGTAGTTGGAAAGGAATTAATAAAGAATATAGTTGGAATAAGGGAATACCGAATAGAAGATTAGAGATATAAATGCGGTTATATTCGTAGAATGATATAATATATATTTTGATATGGAGGGTAATCTTATAGAAAATAATACTATTGTTGTAGCAAGATTTAAGGAAGATTTGGAGTGGTTAAATAAACTTATAGAGTCTGAATTATGGATTGAAAGAGTAGTAATATTTAATAAGGGACCTGAGAACATATCATTTTCAAAAAAAGCTTTAAAAAAAATAGAGATAATAAGAAAAGAAAACATAGGAAGAGAAGGAGGAACATATTTAGATTATATAATAGAGAATTATGAAGTTTTACCAGATAAGATATGGTTTATACAAGGAGATCCATTTGATCATAGTCCTGATTTTGTAAACTTAATGAAATATGATGTAGTACGATATTATGTAGATAAAGAGTTTCAAACATTAACTTGGAGATATAATGATGTAATACCACCAAATATTGATTCTGACCATCGTTTTTACATACAAAATAATAGAATAATACAATATTATATTGACTCTAATACACAACAAACCGTCGAGACACATGAATTTCATGATTTCGCACACGATGAAAAGGTAAATGCATTGAAATATAAGACACCAATACCGTATGGGAATTATTTACATTATATGTGTGGTTCAAATGGGTTCCCACAACCAAGTAATATAATACCGTATTGTTGGAGTGCAATATTTTATGTTAGAGGTAATTCAATAAAAAGAAATTCAAAGAAATCATATGAAAATTTGTTAAAAATGTTATTATCAACAAACGATCAAGGTGGAAATGAAGGATTTGTTCTAGAAAGATTGTGGCAATATATATTAACACATGAGACGTATAGTGATTTAGTAAGTTTAAAAAGAAGTCTTGGATGGAAATATCATGATTTATGTGCCTTTTGGAATTCATCATTGATGTATGTGGCAATATATGATAAATCATATCAGAAACATCCTTCTCGAAGAAAAAGTGAAGAAAGATATGATTCTACAATGATATATTATGATGAGGAAGAACAAAATTTTGAAATTATGAAAACAGTTTATTATGAAAGTACACCAATATCAATGTTTCCAAGCTTGAACATAGAGTCCGCAAAGAATGTTTTAAAATTTCAAATAGATTTTCATTCAAAGAAGCTGGATATTATGAGAGGGGTTGAAAATTTAGTAAGTAACAATCTAATACCAACATTGTTTTGGACTTTTCAGAATAAAAGAAAAGTTCGTATTTCAGATAATGTAAATATTCACAACTACGAAAAGGAAGAAAACGATAATGTCAAACCTTATGATGATAAGATTGAATTGGCTTTAGATAAAAGGGGGGCAGAAATAATGACATCTAAGAAATAGGTAAACATGTATTACCCCCTATATGTCTCATTATTTGTGTCCGAATCCGAAGAAGAAGAGGAAGATGAAGAAGAAGAGGAAGATGAAGATGAAGATGAAGATGAAGATGAGTCAGGAACCCATACTTTCGAGGGGGCTAATAAAAGATAGTAGCCTAATGCTAATAAAAAGAAAGGAATAAGAGTGCGCCAATAACAGTCCCAAATGTCACGACATTTGATTATACAGAAACTCATAAATTTTAAACCAATAGAAACACAAACTTTGCCTGTTTTTTTGTTGTATTTAGTACTAATAAGACTAAGAATAAGTAATCCAAACACAAGAAGTATATATATATATTTAGGGATAGTTCTTGTTTCAGATTTTTGTGTAAATTCTTCTTTACATCTGCTTTCTGAAAATGGAATTTTAAAGATTTCTCCTCCGTAATTTTTATCAAACGTAGGTTGTCGTGGAACGCATTGTTCTTCAACATACCACCCTCGACCATTGAGTTCAACATCCTCTTTATTATCAAATCTTCTACCACCAAGAAGTAGTCCATCACCAACAGGTAAGCGGGCATACATACAATCCGTAGATGCAAATGGCCCTTGTTTTACAATAGCTTTAGCATAATCCGATAGATTAAGTGTATATAAATCTTCTTGAATTCCACCTAATAATCCAGTACCACCAATAATAGGATTTTTACCACTGGTTATATATTTTCCATCTTTCTTAATACATGTAGGTGTATATCCCATAGGATAACTTCTAAAATACATATATTTATCCTTACCCACACATTGTGCATCACTTGCAATTCCACATTTTCCAGATAATTTAACAAATTTATTAGTACCAATTGTCGCTTTCTTAGCTTCTTTTTTACTGGTAGTACCCGTAAGATCACCAAGTCCTACATAATCAACCGCATATTTTTCCATTTCAGGAAGCCATTTTTTAGCAAATACATTGACTCCCATCTTTTTATTTCCTTTTTTTGGACATTGTATCTGGTCTAATACCATTGATTTAAGTCAATATATAATTTAAACAGCAACATTATTTCCTATTTGTTGAGTTGGCCAATCATTTTGTTGTTTTTGGACATATGAAAACAAATTACAAATAGGTAAATTTTGAGAATCAGGTGAAGGCATAGCACATTCAGAATAGACTTTTTTTGAAATTTTGTGTATTTCAAATATAGGATGCATATTCCAACCCTTATTTTCATCAGCTACGTTCATAAAATGATTCATAGAACATAAGAAAAGAAATATAAATCCTAAAAACCATAGAATAGATGTATGAATAATAGCTATATCGTCTGGATGAGTATCCGGGTTAGGAATAAGGAAGAAATCAAAAACCAACAATGCCATTAGAATTTCACCAAATACACGTATAACGGGTTCTATAGCAGCATTATTTCCAATTTGTATTGATATTTGAGAAGCTAAGAATAAAATGGCACAAAAAACAAAAAATTTGTAGTAAACAACCTTCATATTCGCACGAACCTTCTTTTTTTGGAAATTATTGTATATTGTTGCTGCAAAAAGTGGAATTAAGAATACTAAAGCAACTTCTGTAGATTCTGTTAGCTTCATTACAAATCTAATTTATTTTTTTAAAGGACACTTACGCAAATCTTTTATTTATTTGTGCCAATACTCAAAGAGTCTTACGATAAATTATTCACTGTGCAATAAGATGTCTTCCGATTGATATAGCACTTTCAATATTCTCTTGAGACATGTTTCCATTTAGAATTTTATGTAATCTTAAAACAAAACCATTATCAATACCTTTATACTTATACATAGACGAACATCTTGAGTTAAATACATCAACATATTGAATAGATATGGTATCTCCTTCTAACTGTATTAAGTTTTTTGGAATTCGGATAATAGTGTCTTCATATACATGTAAATCAATGTATTGGGATTTAACCCTCCCATATATAATTGTGTCATCGACAATGAATTGGTCATAACAATTATGTATTTTAATATTTGAACAAACAGCTGTAGGTGATACAATTTTGACAAGAGATGTATTAACATTTGTTCTGGATGGAGAACGATAAACACAATATAATGAAGAGTTTGAAAGTGATTTGATTTTACTCGTACATTCTTTTATATTATTCCAACACTCAAGATGTTTTTTATCCGGTTTTTGTGTTTCTAATTGAAACTTTAACTGTATAAGCAGACTAATAATTAAAGCAATATTTCTACGTATATTGTCCATTTTAGTCAGATATTCTTTCTGTTTATTCTTAATATCTGCGATATTTTGGTTAATGTATAAGTTACGTCTTTTGTAAAAATCGTTGAATAATTTATCCATTAAACTCTGTCATTATTTTTTTGTTCTGTAATAAGAGGTAAATTAGATATATTGTCATTAACAATTTTATCAAATGTGTCTGTATCATTCATAAAACTTCTGGTACTTTCAACCAAGAATTTTCTCGTATTATTATCTCTCATTAATTTTTGAATCCCATTAGCCATATAATCTTTAGATGGTTTAGACCCATATTCCTGAATATATCTTTTCTCAAGATAAGCATACGTTTTCATTATAACCAATATTGATTTGATATTAGAGAAATCATGGAATTGACTATCAAATAAACTACGAAAGTTTTCATCGTTCATCAATTCCATTATAAGATCAAAATCCCCAAACTCTTTGGATTGTAACATCCTCTTTAATCTTAAATATATTTATTGACCTTATATTAATGATAACAATTTTACTTGTGATGCTGATATTATTTGTTTCAATAGCAATATATGGTGTTATGTATAACCTTCAAGTTTTAAAGAAAAGAAATAAGATATTAGAAACTATAAAATGTCCAGTATGTCTTGTGTCATGTCCCAAGAGTGGTGAATGTAAAACATGTGAGAAATGTGATACAGGGGCAAATTTATCTATTAGAAGAACAGAATCTCCTGTAATAACAGAAGCTCCTTCAACAACAGCAGTTCCTTCAACAACAGCAGTTCCTTCAACAA
>CEQY01396383.1_pt1 | contig 15935 bp, 17 predicted proteins | sample 361391 | NCBI WGS metagenome assembly CEQY01 (sample SAMEA2621075, study PRJEB7988) | marine metagenome | isolation source: saline water (ENVO:00002010), including | reverse complement strand
AGGTGAGAACTGCGATTTATCTTCTGAAGATATAGTTTCTGCACAAAGAGATACCTTTAAAGCTGATGTAAAAGTTTCTTGTGTAGGATTTTTAAACGAAGTTTCTGATGATACCAGTAGAGAAATTTCTGAAGAAAGACCTCGTGATCCGGCTCCCGTTCCCTCTAGAGGTAGAGCGACAGGATTTTCAGAAGGTCAGATTATTAGACCAGGAAGTGCCAGACAATTATAGTTCCCCTTTAATAATTAGTTGGCAACTTAAAATAAAGAGACCCTTTGTGCTTTCCCCTCACAAAGGGTCTTTTTTATTTCAGTTTTAGTTCAAAACATTGATGTATTTTTTGGTCTTTGAAGTCGGGGGGGATAGATTTTTTGGTAATATCTTTTATCTCAAAGATGTTTGAAACGTCTGAATCTAATTTAAAACTTCTCAAATTATTTGAAAAATAGAGTGTACCTTTCTCAGTGAGGTTTTTACTAAGTTGGGTGAGCAACTTCAGGTGATCTTTTTGTACATCAAAAATGTCTTCCATTTTTTTTGAGTTAGAAAAACTAGGAGGATCTAAAAGTATAATTTCGTAGCGGTCCATATGTTGAGGCAACCAGCTTACAATATCTTCTCTTAAGAAAATATGATCTGCGATATTTATTCTATTTAACTCAAAATTTCGTTTAGCCCATTCAAGGTAGGTATTTGACATATCTACGCTGCAAACTTGCTTGGCTGATCCAAATGCTGCGGCAACTGAGAGAGAACCCGTATAGCAAAAGAGGTTAAGGACTCTTTTTTCAGCGGCCATTTTTTGAACTTGCAGGCGAAGTGGACGGTGATCTAAAAATAAACCACAATCCAAATAATCATCTGTGTTAACTTCAAATTTTAGATCTTTTTCCCGAACAATAAATTTATTACCTGAGTTAAGTTCTTTTTCGTATTGGCTTTTTCCTTTATTCTTTACTCTCTCTTTAATAATCGTCTGAGATTCAGGAAACAATTGATTGAGAGCTTGAGTAATATGCTTTAAGTGCTTTTCTTTTAGTTTCTGGTCTTCGTAGTCATTTAGACGTTTGCCTTTTTCAAATATGACTAATTTTGAACCGTAAACATCTATGATATAAGGATACTCGGGAATATCGCGGTCATAAAGTCGGTAAGCCTCAAGACCTAGGTCTTTTATGTACGATTTTAATCGGTTCTTATTTTTTTTAATCCGGTTTAAAATAGGAGTGAAATCAGTCATAGGTAATTGTTATGATGAAACAAAAAAGAGAGTATGTCATGCAGCAGAGATGGCCAGAGAAAAGATTGCCATTAAATATTCAAATGAGTTCAGATGAAGAGTCAGGCGGACAAGACCCAGGTATTGCAGTTGCGGATCAGACAAAGCTTGAACAACCACAAATGTACAAAGTTGTGATGCACAATGATGACTATACAACTATGGAATTTGTTATTCATGTATTGGTGAAATTCTTTTCAAAAAACTATGAAGAAGCTCATTCTATCATGCTGAAAATACATAATGACGGTGTTGGTATTTGCGGAATATATACTTTTGAAGTTGCTGAGAGCAAATCTGCCAAGGTGAATCGATACTCTCGAGGTAAGGGACATCCTTTAAAAAGTTCGATTGAACCTTGCGATTAGTAAAATCGTCCCCATATTAAATGTAACGAGGTGTTTTATGATAAGTGCACAATTAGAAGTCTTACTCAATAAAGCTATTCGCAGAGCGAATAATTTAAAGCATGAGTTTTTGACCATTGAAAATGTTTTACTGGCGCTGTTAACTGATGAAAATATACGAAAGCTTATAAAGGACTGTGATGGACAGATTGTCCAACTTGAAGAAGATCTGGAGAAGTTTGTTGCTGATCCTGCTAACCACAGTATTTTGACACAAGAAGATATCGACGAGCTTTCCGGTGAGCAGTTTGATAATGAAGAAATGAAAAGAATTGCCAATCAAAGTGGTATTTTTTATCAACCAGAAATTAGTCTATCGCTTCAAAGAGTTATTCAAAGAGCGGCTCTTCACGTTCAAAGTTCAGGTAAAAATTCAATTTTACCGGTTCATTTATTAGTGGCCATTTTTTCGGCTAAGAATAGCCACGCGGTTTATTTCCTACAAAAGAATGGATTAGAGCGTTTTAAAATCGTAAATAAGATTGCTCATAGTGTGGATAAACCTATGTCAAATTCTGTGAGTTCAGAGCCTTCTCAGGTGGATCCTCTTGCTGGAGAACAGTCTACCTCAAATATGTTAGAGGAATTCACAACGAATTTAAATGAGCTCGCTCGGGAAGGGAAGCTCGACCCTATAGTGGGGAGGTCTGATGAACTTCAAAGAGTAATCCAAGTTTTATGCCGAAGACGAAAAAATAACCCGATATTAGTTGGAGATGCTGGTGTCGGAAAAACAGCTATTGCTGAAGGACTGGCCCAAATGATTGTTAATGGTCAAGTTCCCTCAATCATCGCTGAACTTGAAATCTATAGTCTAGATATGGCTTCCCTTTTAGCGGGAACGAAATTTCGAGGTGACTTTGAAGAGAGATTAAAGGGTATCCTCAAGGCGATAGAAAAAAAGAATGAAGAAACCGGTTGTATCCTTTTTATAGATGAAATTCATAATATTATTGGAGCTGGATCTACTAATGCTGGGAGTATGGATGCTTCAAATCTTTTAAAGCCAGCACTGTCTCGTGGATTAATACGATGTATGGGATCTACCACCTATGATGAGTATAGAAAGTTTTTTGAAAAGGATCAGGCATTAACTCGCAGGTTTCAAAAAATTGATATTATAGAGCCAAGTGCAGCGGATACGATTGAAATTCTAAAAGGACTTAAGGTTAAATTTGAAGAGCATCATAATGTCACCTATAAGGACGAGATAATTGAAAATGCCGTTAAGCTTGCTAATAAACACATAACAGATAGGAAACTTCCAGATAAGGCCATTGATGTTATTGATGAAGTCGGAGCTTATATAAGAATTAAAAATAGTGGAAAAGAACTAGAAGAACCTACCGCGGTACTTCAAAGTGATATTGAGCATATTGTGGCCAAAATTGCTCGTATTCCAGAGAAAAGTATTAGCGTTTCAGAGAAAGACAGACTTCGAAATCTGGAGAGAGACTTAAAGCTCCTTATTTTCGGACAAGATAAAGCCGTTGAGAAGGTTTCCAATGCTATTATCCTCTCAAGATCTGGTCTTGGAAACGAACAAAAGCCTATTGCAAATTTCCTTTTCGCCGGTCCTACCGGAGTAGGAAAAACAGAGCTCGCCAAACAATTGGCACTTACCATGGGAATCAACTTTGAACGAATCGATATGTCAGAGTTTATGGAGAAGCACTCGGTTTCTAAACTCATTGGAGCCCCTCCAGGTTATGTTGGCTTTGATGAAGGAGGGATTTTAACTGAAAAGATCAATAAGAATCCCTACTCAGTCCTACTTTTAGATGAAATAGAGAAAGCTCATCCGGATATTTTTAACATCCTTTTACAGGTGATGGATCACGGAAAGCTTACCGACTCAAATGGGAAAACGACAGATTTTAGAAACGTTATCGTTATTATGACCTCAAATGCTGGTGCTACTGAAATGGAGTCAGGGAGTATCGGACTAGGAGGCAAGAAAGGAAGTCATACTGCTAAGAGGGATAAAGCTCTTAAAAATTACTTCTCACCGGAATTCAGAAATAGACTGGATTCAATTATCTACTTCAATCATCTTGGTAAGGACAATATTAAGTCTATTGTGGAGAAATTCATCATTGAACTTGAGAATCAACTGCAAGAAAAGAATGTTTATTTGGAAGTTTCTGAAGAATTGGTCGCGTGGTTTATTGAAAATGGCTACGATCCAAAGATGGGAGCAAGACCTATTGGAAGACTGATTGATGAAAAGTTAAGGAAAGCTTTGGCCAACGAAGTTCTCTTTGGAAAACTGGAAAATGGAGGAAAAGTTTTGGCTGATTTAGAAGAAAATGAGGTGAAATTTACCTTTTCTAAGCACAAAGTTGAAGAAATTTCCTAGAAAAATAGCTTAAAAATTAAGATTTTCAGAGGGAGAATAAGAAAAATTCTCCCTATTTTTTTGTCCTTAAAAATCTTCGAAACATCGATAGGTAAAAGCTTTAGAACAAAAACAAATGTGATTGCCCTCGGAAGGGACCTAAAAAAACTTTAAAGCTATTTCAGTTTCAATCCGAAATTGCTTTAAAATCAGTATTTTTTGTTTGCGTTAAACAAAAAAACTGATTATCCTTAAAAAGTATATAGAAAAAAATTGTTTCAATTGAAGCGTTTATTTCTGGGAGGAAATTTATGGCAGTTAAGAAAAAAGCAACAAAAAAGAAAGCAACAAAAAAGAAAGCAACTAAGAAAAAAGTTGCTAAGAAAGCAACAAAGAAAAAAGTAGCTAAGAAGAAAGCAACTAAGAAAAAAGCTACTAAGAAAAAAGCCACTAAGAAAAAAGCGGCTAAGAAAGCAACTAAGAAAAAGGTAGCAAAGAAGGCAACTAAGAAGAAAGTTGCAAAGAAAGCTACTAAAAAGAAGGCAACTAAGAAAAAAGCTACTAAGAAAAAAGCAGCTAAAAAAGCTACTAAGAAGAAAGCTACTAAGAAAAAAGTTGCTAAGAAAAAAGCTACAAAGAAAAAAGTAGCTAAAAAGAAGTAATTATAAGTAATTAACTTATGATAGAGAGGGGATCCTATGGGGTCCCCTTTTTTTTTGGAGGAAACCAAGTGAGTATTATTAGTCGACTGTTTTGGAAAGGTTTGATCGTGGTGATGCCAATCACCCTCACAATTTATCTTTTAGTCATAATATTGGTTAAAGCTGAGACAGTTTTTGGCCAAATGTTAAAAGGTTTGATCGGGTCGGAACTATATATTCCAGGGTCTGGCTTGTTTTTAACATTTGTTACTATGATTGCCGTGGGTGTTCTGGTTAATAATCTAATTACGGGAAAAATCATAAATTTTTTCATCAATCAATTTGAAAGAATGCCATTTATCAAAGCTATTTATTCTCCTCTTCGTGACTTGATCTCTCTTTTTGGAGGAGACGGGCCAGAGAATATGAAAAAAGTCGTCTTAGTCAAACTAGATAAGATCGGAATTGAGTGTATCGGTTTAGTCACGAGAGAAGAGTTTTCTGATTTACCAGAGGGATCTATAGGCTCTGAAAAAATCGCTGTTTATATCCCTATGAGTTATATGTTGGGTGGATTCACGACAATTGTTGATCGTTCTCAAGTGACACCGATTGATATTCCCGTGGAAAAAGCAATTAAACTCGCCATTACGGGTTGGATAAAAGCAGAAAAAAACCAAATTTCATGAATAATGCGTGTCCATTATGTGAAACTGATTCAAAAGAAGCTTTTAGTCGTATTGATCAGCGCTACTTAATTTGTCCTAAGTGTGATTTAACTTTTGTGAATAGAAATGATGTTCTTGTCCCCGCACAAGAGCAACTTCGGTATGAATTGCACGATAATTCAATTCGCTCTAAAGGCTATTTAAACTTTCTCTATCGTCTCATAAATCCCATTAATAATTTTGTTAAAGATAAAACGAAAAACGGCTTAGATTTCGGCTCAGGGCCTTATCCGATGCTGATAGAACTGTTAAATGAAGAAGGATTTAAAAATATAAAAGGATTTGATCCTTTTTTTCAAAATAATTTAGCCGTTTGGAATGAAAACTATGATTTTATAACCTGCTGTGAAGTTTTAGAACACGTAAATGAACTGAAAAAGACCTTCGAAAATCTTTTGGGTCACCTAAATTCCGGCGGGTTTTTAATAGTTAGTTCTGGAATAGCGCCCGAAAAATCAAAGGACAGAGAAAACTGGCATTATATTTTAGATCCAACCCATATTTCCTTATTCAGTGAGATCACAATAGGTTGGATGGCAAAAAAATATGACTTAACTTTCGAATTTTTGGAGAAAGACTTATTTATTTTTTGGAAAAAATAAAAGGTTGTTCAACTTCCAAAAGCTCATGATTCTCTATTTGAGGGTAGGAGATCAAATCCACTATTTGGAAGGCACAATTGACAAAGTTTTCGGGGTAATTTGGATCATCCATCTTAAATTTTTCGATTTGGCGATCGGCATTTATAGAGATTTGCATAACAACTCTCACTCTTTTTGAATTTAGAGATTCAAATAGCTGATTTTTTTTAGCACATTCAGCTAGTTGGGGAGCTTTTTGTGATAATTTCTGTAAGATTTCAGTTTGAATCAACCTATCTCTTTTAGACATGAAAAGTGAGCAAGAGCTAAGTAGAAATAAAAGGAAGACTTTCAACATAAGCTTAATCTTAGCCCATACATTACCAGTTTAAAAGGAGAATTGACCTGACAAATAGCTGAAATCGTTATAAGTAGAGACTCGCTAGGAGGTATTATGAAACCTGAAAATTATCCGGATAATCCATCTTTTTTGTGGAATGTTTTCTATGATTTTACTCAAACCCCAAGGCCAAGCCGCTCGGAAGAAAAAATCAGCCAATACTTACTCGATTTGGCCGCAAAAAATAATTGTGAGAGCAAGGTAGATAGCGCCGGAAACATTATTATCTATGTTCCGGGAAAGGGCGGACGAGAAGAAGATGAACCATTATTAATTCAAAATCATATTGATATGGTGACAGATGCTCTTCCTAGCAGAGAGATTAATTTTCAAACAGACCCCATTGAAACAAAGGTGGATGGAGAATGGCTAAAGGCAAAAGGTACCACCTTGGGAGCGGACAATGGTATCGGATGCGCTGCTGCGGTGGCGACTATATTAGATAAGGATCTCGTTCATCCTCCTTTAGAGCTGTTGTTTACTGTTGATGAGGAAACCGGTTTAAATGGAGCGCTTGGTTTAGAACATAAGTATTTGAGTGCTAAAAAAATGCTTAATTTAGATACTGAAGAGTGGGGAAGTCTCTATATTGGTTGCGCTGGTGGAATTGATTACGAAATGACCCAGGATCTTGAATTGGTTACCTCAACCGCACAAGAGTTCTTTAAGCTGCAGGTTGAAGGCTTCATTGGCGGACATTCGGGCTTGGATATACATGAGCAAAGAGGAAACGCGATTAAGTTCTTAGGTGAAATTCTGAAAAAATTAGGCTCCAGAGTTGAGATTTCAGAGATAAGAGGGGGAAAAGCCCACAATATTATTCCTCGTGATGCTTTTGCTCATTTAGGGCTTAAAGAAGGTATCAATATCGAGGAAATTCAATCCTTGGCATCACAGACTCAAGCAAAATGGAAAAGCTATTTACCTGAGGATGATCAAAACTTTAAATTTACTTTTGAAGCAATTGCTCCTGCAAAAGAAGTCTTATCAGCAAAAGATCAAAAAAACATAATGGCTTTGATCAGTTTATTTCCCCATGGGGCCCATGCCTATGACTCTCTAGAAGAGAAGCTCGTTTCAATGAGCAATAATTTTGCCCGTCTTTTGATGGTAAGAGGTAAGTTTTATATTCAATCCTCCTTGAGATTTTTTGATCGAGAGGAAGTTAAGGCGATTGAAGATCAACTCAAAACTCTTGGAGATCTTTTTGGATACAAGGTTGAAAGTCATTCTGAGTATCCAAGTTGGAAGCCTAATCGTAATAGTAAGCTTTTAGATGATGTCTCTGATATATATCGGGAAATGCATAAGGTTAGACCCCAAGTCAAAGCTATACATGCAGGTCTTGAATGTGGCATTCTAAGAGATAAAATCGGAGAAATAGATGTGGTTTCATTTGGTCCAACTATTATGGGGGCACATTCTCCTGATGAAAGAGTATTGATTCCAACAGTCGAGCATTTTTGGAATCTTTTTAAAGCCGTATTGGCCAAAGTCTAGGAGTTTTTGAATGCTTAGTTATCAAGTTTATAAAATTGTTCATGTGGTATCCATCGTTCTCTTTTTTTCTATGTTTGCTAAAGCCGCCTACGCTGCAAAATCCGAAAAAATGGATAAAATTAGCACAGGTATCTTCTTAGTCCTTATTTTAATTGGTGGGTTTGGATTGATGGCAAGGTTAGGGATTGGAAAAGGAGGCGGTTGGCCTGTTTGGATCTACCTAAAACTTGCTATCTGGACTATAGTGGGAGCTGTCGGACACATCTCACTTAAACGTTTTCCACAACATTCCGTAAAAGTTTTCTGGGGATCCGTCGGTCTTTTGACGGTTGCGAGTTATTTAGCAAACTATAAACCGTTTTAGGTTTAACTGGGAACTTCCGTCGGAAGTTCCTAGGTTGATAGGTTAAGCCGCAAATTCTTGTGATGTTAATAACTTTTAAAAAGGCTTAACCTATTTGCCATCCCGCTTCAATATTTTTAAACTATTGAACATGGGAATGATTAGGCTTGCTATTGAACTTTATTCTTTCGTTATTATTGCGGACGCTGTTTTGTCGTGGGCTCCTCAATTTGAAAGAGAGCCTTGGCGACTCTACGTAAAAAAAGCGGCTGGGTTTATGGTTGACCCTATTCGAAAGATGATGCCAGATGGAATCGGTTTCGACTTTAGTCATTTAATTGCTTTGATCATTCTCCAATTGATACCTACTTTATGGTAGAGCAAGGAAGCGCTATGTTTGATGATATCAGTTTTTTGGTTCAGGAAACTTTTAAAGATGTTGAACAACATTCAAAAAAGAAGTTTTTTTCTCAATTCATGGCCCAAAATGAAAGCTTAGATGAAGTCCCTGAGACATGTGGAATTCTCTATCATCTTCAACAAAATGCTTCTACTTTTGTCGTTCGTGTTCTGCCTTCAAAAAATATTCGTGCAGACTTCAAAAATATTAAAAAGCACCCTGATCTTTATCCTAATCTTAGGTTAGATGCAGAACTTATCGAGGCGGGAAAACTTCAGTTTTTTGAGTGCGATAATATCAAGTTAGCAAGATCGATTAAGTTGAATCTAGCTAATAAGAGGTTTCCTTTGCATGAAGAAAATGTATTTAATGTTTCAGATCCGGGAGATTCATGGTGGATGTCTGTAAATGAAGGAGAGCTTAAAGTTTATTTTAAACTCTCACATACAGAAAAACTTAACAGACTGATAAAACTTGGACCTCTAGGTGATGGGAAAGTTTATGAAAACCTATTTCTGCAAATGCGTGGTTATTTTCAAAAATTATTTCCTTTAAAAAACTTTTCAAGCGGATACGGTCAAATATCGATTGTTACAGATGAGCCCAAAGATTTAAATTTTCAAGGGTTGGTGCAGCTATTCTCTCAGGGAGAGGTTTCTCCTGATCTTTTTGAATTTCTGGCACGTTGGGAGATGTCCTCTGAATCTGAAGGCTATCTAGACTCGCTTAAAAAAGCTAACTTTACGTTGATTGAGCTTGCGACATTAAGAGGGTTTTGGCGAGAAGTCGAAGGTCGCTTAGAGATTTAGTTTTGCTGAGTTTGTTTCGCAGCTAAAAATCCAGTAATCATTATTTGAGCGAGCATACCTAATTCTTCATCATCCTCAACACCGTAAAAGTCTTCAATATGATCCACGAATAATTCAATCTCATCATTACTTAAATGAGCCTCAACAACGCTCATCAGTTGCTCTGATTCCATGTCCGATAACTTTTCAAAAAAACTTTTTAAATCTTCCATATTTGTTTATCTAACTTGTGGGATTGAGATAGTCCATGGTTTCTTTCAAACCCTGAGTAGGGGGGTAAATTTTTCACCTTTTTATGGCGAGTTGTGTTGAATTAATAACTGATTTAAAATATTATAAAAAGCACAATAAAATCAGTTACTTATTGGGATTGTTTTGGAATTCGTTTTTGATAAAAATTTTGACGATAATACAGATGAAGAATATTTCAAATCTCCTCGTCGAAGCGTCGCGACGAGCTTTGACGAGGTAGAATTCAATCCTCCCAAGAGATCCAAGCGAAAGACAAACTCAGCAAAACCTAAGATGAAGTATATTGGAACGACTGCTAAAACGAAACGTTGGTATAGTTTTCCTAAACTGAGTTGGACTAAGTCTGCTTGGTTGCTCGCAGGTTTTTTAGTTTTGCGTTTGTTTTTCATGGATAGTGGGATTTTAGATTATCACCAAATGGAAAAAACCATTCAAGATCGAGAGCAAACTTTAGTAGAGCTTAGACAAGAGAATGTTCAGCTCATCAAAGAAATTAAAAAAATAAAATCATCTTCAGCTTATCAAAAAAAGATGGCAAGAGAGCATTTGGGTGTCATAGCACCGAATGAATACCTCGTAGTTTTTTCTAAATAATTTTACAAAGATTGAAATCTTCGGAGTACCTTTTGAGGCGCTAATAAAATACCTCTTCCTGTACGCGAGTAAATCCTTACTCCTGCTCTGTGGACTTCAGTTAAAATTTGATCACATCCCCCGCCCATTCGTGTTTCACAACCAACGGACAATGAATTGAAATTGACATGAGGAAAGTGTCCTTGAGCAAGTTCTCTAAGTTCAGCTCCGAAAATATCACCAGCAACCGGAGTAGGAATTTCTGCTTTTTCACTATCTGAGAGTTTTTTATAAATAATCTGAAGCTCGTCTTCGACAGTAAAAATCCCTTCATATTTTTGGATGACGTCTTCTAATAGCGAGATTCTGTAGGCATCATTATCTCCTGCATCGGTCTTTTCAAAAACAAGGTTAGGGGTAAGAGCAATTGCAGTATGTCTTAGCATATAATCAAGTCCTCCCATTGCATGCTCAATCGAGTTCACTATTACGGTGTCACCGTACTCTAAATCTTTTCTAGATATTTTTTGCCCGTAATCTTCATTGTTTAAAAGATCATCAGTTTGCCAACGACCCGGCCAATACATGTGAAAAGTCTGTTCAAAGAGATTGGCATGGGGAGTAAGCATTCTAGTGATTTCTAAGGTAGTATTCCAGCAATTTGTAAATGATCCAATTCCATTTCTCTCTAACATATAAAGTTCTACTGGTATGTTGTCTCCCTCGTAGTCGAAGTATCCATCCATAGAACTGTACTGGCTTTTAAAAGTCTGGTTAGCTACTGCTTGCATTGCTGGGTGAAGAAAATCTAATAATTGGTAATCACGGCGAGAAGAGTAGGGCACTTGTGAAAAATGCCCAAATTTATTTTTAAGCATTTCAAACTCAGTACGAGTCAGTTTTCCAAATTTAACTTCTAAATAATATCGATCTTCCTTTTCTCTTAAGTTCTGTAATCGTGTTGGTCTGATTTTTGATACGGATACATTTTTGAGACCTAAAGTTTTAAATTCATTTTCTATTTTTTCAATGGATGCAAGAGCCAGATTTGAGAAAATAACCGTTAAAGAGACTAAAAGGATAAGCTTCATCTATTTACTCCTAGAATAAGTTCTTGAATCTAGCTTAAGAATGAGAAAATAGGGTTAAAGAGCTTTAATTTTGAAAAAAATATAGGTTATTAATCAATAAATTTCAGAGTTATTCCTGGTTTAATCTTTGCGGAAATAGGTGAGTCGGAGCGAACTTCAAGAATATGCTGCGAAAAGACCTCTTTGGAAAGAGGAACATCAACTCCTCGACGGCCACCTTTTTTGGGATAATGTTTAAGTTTTCGGTGAATATCTAAAACATAGTAATCATCGTTCATAAAAATAACATCAAGGTCAAAATAAGTTTCAGGCATCCAAAATTGTCTAAGCCTCATACTTTCTTCAGGGAACAGCATTCCCCAGTCTCCGGGGAAGTCCTCTGATTTAATTGTAGAGAGACCTTTTCTTTGACGGGCATCGGTATTTGCAATGAAGACTTTTACCTTCTGATCACCAAGAACCAAAGTCTTTGTTGGATAGGATTTCAAGTGAGATGAACTTGACTCTGTCCCCTCTGTTTTGCAGGCGGTCACTCCTAGAGTTAGGACCAAAAAAAAGATGAAGGAAAGGTGTCTTTGAGGTATAAAGATCATCATCGCATTTTAATACGAGGAGATCCAAATGGGCAACCATAATGGGAGTACAACAAATTTAAACGGTCATATGAGAACTCATAATTGTGGAGAACTATCTAAGTCTCAGCTTGGGCAGGAAGTCACTCTCTGTGGTTGGAATAATAAATATCGAGACCTAGGTGGACTTCACTTTGTAGATATTCGAGATAAATTTGGTCTCACGCAATTAGCTTTTGATGAATTTACGGGAGATCTTAGTGTTCTTAAAGCTTTGAGCCTAGAATCTGTTATTAAGGTGAAAGGTACTGTTCGCGCAAGACCGGATTCAGCTAAAAATGCCAATATGTCCACCGGAGAAGTGGAAGTGAGTGTTAAAGAATTCGAGATCCTCTCTCAAGCAAGCGAAGTACCATTTCTTCCTCATGGAAAAATTAATGCTACAGAGGATTTAAGACTTAAGTATCGCTATCTCGATCTAAGATCTGAGAAGCTTCAAAATATTCTCTCTGTACGTTCAAATGCAATGCGAGATGCAAGGCTAGCTCTTTATGAAGAAGGCTTCACTGAAGTGGAAACTTCTATTCTCTATAAAACTACCCCCGAAGGAGCAAGGGATTATATTGTTCCATCTCGAGTTCATCCAGGAAGGGTTTACGCGCTTCCTCAATCTCCTCAAACAATGAAGCAGTTATTGATGATTGGAGGAACAGATAAATACTTTCAGATCTGCAAGTGTTTTCGTGATGAGGATTTAAGAGCTGATCGTCAGCCTGAATTTTCACAAATTGATATTGAAGTGAGCTTCTCGTCTCAGGAGTACATAAAAAATCTAGCGACAAAAATTGTAAAAAAACTTTGGGGTTATGGCGAGAGTTTTGAAATTCCAATTATGTCTTATGATGAAGCCATGAGAAGGTACGGTTCAGATAAACCTGACGTTCGTTTTGGATTGGAACACCATATAGTCACAGATCTCTTTGCAGGTTCTGGTTTCTCGGTTTTTGAGTCAGTTATTGGCAGCGGACTTAATAAAATGATTTTTGTTCCCAAGAATATGAAAGAGTTCTCTAGAAAAGAACTAGATGCCCTCGTTGATGTTGTGAAGCCTCATGGCGGAAAAGGTGTAGCTTGGTTTAAGCTTTCTGATGGAAAGGTGAGTGGTGGCGTTTCAAAGTTTATCACACCAGAGGTCTTGGCAAGCTTAGTAGAGCTAACAGGGGAAAAAGTTGACGGTACTTTTTTATTCTGTGCCGATGGGAAACCTTCTGTGGCACATTCAAGTGCAGATGCTCTTAGACGTCATCTAGGTCATAGTTTGGAATTAATTAAAAAAGGTGATTATAAATTTTTATGGATTAATGATTTTCCACTTCTGGAATACGACGATGAAGACGGAAGATTTTATGCCTGTCACCACCCTTTTACGATGCCCAAACAAGAATGTTTAGAAGATTTTATGTCTGGTGATCCGGAAAAACTAAAGGGTATGCCAGCTGAGGCTTACGATCTTGTTTGCAATGGTTATGAAATGGCGGGGGGATCATTAAGAATTTTTCAGGAAGATGTTCAATCTCAGATGTTTAAAGTTCTTGGAATGGGCGAGGAAGAGGTAAAACTAAAATTTGGCTTTTTTGTTGAAGCTTTAAGTTATGGAACTCCACCTCATGCGGGCCTTGCTTTTGGATTTGATAGAACGGTTATGCTTTTGGCGCAAACGGATAATATTAGAGACGTTATCGCTTTTCCAAAGACAAACGCAGCAACAGATTTAATGAGTCATGCACCTTCGATTCCAGATGCGGATCAACTGAAGGAATTGAAAATTAGCCTAGATAGTTAAGCTGCGACTTTTTCGCGATCAAGTCTTGAGATATCAATGATAACTTGCTCTTGTTGAGTTTCCTTAAACTCTTGCATTTGTTTCAGCCATTTATCCGATACTGTTCTTGAACCAGAGAGATAATCTGCTAGTCCTCTGTTGTCCTCGGAGGCAAATGTAAAAACAAAAAAGACTCCAAAAGAGAGAAGGCATCCTAAATAACCTGCTGCACGTTTAGCACTTTCAGAAAATGTTAAGTGAATTTGATCTTCTTTCATATTATGGACGTAGTTTTCCTTGATGACAGTTAATCCCATGGCCATTTTACCGAGAGTTTTTCCATTCATTATATATGTACAGTAGAGAAAATATGAAAAATAGAGCACAAGATAAATAGTTGCTGAAAAAGCCATATCGCCTTGAATCAGCTTATATTGGTTTTCATAGTTTACTGGACCTAAAAATTCAGACACAAAAAGGTTGTACCCATTGTGAATACCCACATTTAAAACAGTTAAAGTTGAAAGATCAACTATGAGTGCTAGCGCTCTTTTAAACATATTAGTTTTTGGAAACATGGCGGAGAAATCGCTCTCTACATGATCCAGTATCTGAATCGGTTCTGAGTGGTCTAGATAATCTTTTAAGTGAATGACATTTTCTTCATTATTCATAAAGATCTTGTCGGTTTTAGGACTTTTTGAATTAGTTTTTAGGCTTTGCAGGCAAAAACTTCCAAAAAGGTAAGCCCCTGTTTTAATAAGCTTTATTACACTTATAATTTAATTATGAGAAAAGCGTTTATTATTTCCATTGTCCCGACCTGGGGTTTTATCTACGCCTTAGGATATTTTATTCATGAGGGCTTCTTTTATCTCTATGGAATAGTAATTCCCTTTCATGCACTGGGAATCCGAGATATGGTTCAGAAGAAGCATACCATTCTGAGAAACTATCCTGTATTAGGACATTTTCGCTATCTTCTCGAGTCTATTAGACCTGAAATTCAGCAATATTTTATTGAACGTTTCGATGATGGAACTCCTTTTTCAAGAGAGCAACGTAGTGTGGTTTATCAAAGGGCAAAAGGAGATCTTGATACTTCAGCCTTTGGAACTGAGCATGATGTTTATCGCGCAGGTGCTGAGTGGATGGAACATTCTATGCAGCCCGTTCATCACACAGAAATAACGGAAAAAATAAAATTGGGAAATCACCAATGTACCAAACCCTATATGGCTTCAAGATTTAATATTTCAGCTATGAGTTATGGTTCCTTGAGTCGAACAGCTGTTGAAGCAATGGGACTGGGGGCAAAGATGGGAGGCTTTCTTCACAATACAGGAGAGGGAGGGATATCTCCTTATCACAAAAAACATGGAGAAGATCTTTGCTGGCAAATTGGTACTGGTTATTTTGGATGTAGAAATAAAGATGGAACTTTCAACCCTGACATGTTTGCTGAAAGAGCAGGCTGGGATCAAGTGAAAGTGATTGAGCTTAAAATTTCTCAAGGGGCAAAGCCAGGTCATGGAGGGATGCTTCCCGGTAAAAAAGTCAATCAAGAGATTGCTGATATTAGAGCCGTTGAAATTGGAAAAGACGTGAATTCACCACCTGCTCATAGTGCTTTTACAGATCCAAAAGGAATGGTGAAGTTTCTTCAACGATTAAGAGAGTTGAGCGGTGGTAAACCTGTGGGATTCAAACTTTGCGTGGGTAAGAAAGTCGAATTTTTTTGTCTCATCAAGGCCATGATTGAATTAGACATTTATCCTGATTTTATCACTGTAGATGGATCAGAAGGTGGTACGGGAGCCGCTCCGAGAGAGTTTGCAAATCATATCGGAACTCCACTTTATGATGGACTTAATTTTGTTCACTACGCTTTGGTCGCTGCAGGAATTAGAGATCATATGCGACTTATTGTGAGTGGGAAAGTGACTGATGCTTTTTCTATGGTGACTAAATTTGCGATGGGAGCAGATATGTGTAATTCCGCTCGAGGCATGATGTTTGCTGTCGGTTGTATTCAAGCTCTTCGCTGCAATAGTAATGATTGTCCCACGGGGGTTGCGACTCAAGATCCAGAACTCTACAAGCTGGTAGATGTTCCAAGTAAAGCAGAGCGAGTCGCTAGTTATCATAAGAGAACTTTAAATGAGGCTGCTCACTTATTAGGAGCTAGTGGTATCAAT
>CEQY01057830.1_pt1 | contig 15947 bp, 13 predicted proteins | sample 361391 | NCBI WGS metagenome assembly CEQY01 (sample SAMEA2621075, study PRJEB7988) | marine metagenome | isolation source: saline water (ENVO:00002010), including | reverse complement strand
AGATCCATCGTGAGACACGCCTCTTATGCTCAGTATGATTCTCAGGGCAGAATTTTAATCCCTGAGAATTTGAGTCAATTTGCTGGTATTGAAAAAGAGGTAACGGTTATAGGTGTAATAAAAAAAATAGAATTATGGTCTCCAAAAGTACTAAAAGATCTAGATAAAGAATCAGAATCATTAGATAAGTTTGAAGACCTTGCGGATGAAATTAATCTTTGATGGCAAGAGAGCTTGTCAGGCATCCTCATGCTGCAATTATGAAAGAGGAAGTCGTTGATGCTCTCATTACAAATAAATCAGGTACATATTTAGACTTTACAGTTGGTTTTGGTGGGCATGCGGACCATATTATTCAAAACCTTGACAGTAAAGGAAGATTGATTGGATTAGATTGTGACCCTGATGCTTTCAAATACAGCTTTGAAAGATTTTTTGATTTAAAAGAAAAAGTTAAAATATTAAATGAAAATTATACTAACTATAATCACGTGCTTGATAGAGAGGGAATTCCCGAGGTTGATGGGTTCCTAATGGATTTAGGTATATCTTCTTATCAAGTAGATAAATCAGAAAGAGGTTTTTCTTACCAGTTTGATGCTCCGCTTGATATGAGATTTGATATAAACTATGATAAAACAGCGTCAGATATTTTAAATACATATAGTGTTGATAGGATTTCTGAAATGATTAAGTGCAATGGTGAAGAAAAAAACCATATGAAAATTGCAAAATCAATCGTCCAATACTCTAAGAAAGGAAAAATGAAAACATCTTTTGATTTAAGGAAAGCTGTAATTGATTCAGGTATTTATGTGAAAAATATAAATAAAGTTTTTTCTAGAGTTTTTCAAGCCATAAGAATAGAAGTAAATGATGAATTTGTTAACATTGAGAAAGTTATAAAAAATGTTTGCGATAGAGTGAAAATTGGTGGCAGAGCTGTTTTTATAACATTTCATTCTTTAGAGGATAGGCTAGTAAAACAGCTGTTGATAAAATTAAATCAACAGTCCTTTAATACTGAATATGGTACAAAAAAAATTGATTTAGTGCGTAAGAAAGTAATAAAACCTGAAAGAGATGAGATTTTAAGAAATAAAAGAGCTCGATCTGCAAAGTTAAGATTTATCTGTATTAAATAATAAAGGAGAAGATAATGTTAATAGAACCAAGTGATTTTAAGGACCAGAAAGCTAAAATATATATAGTTGGAGTTGGAGGTGCTGGAGGCAATGCTATAAATAGAATGATTGATGACGGTATGGCAAATGTTGAATTTATTGCAATTAATACAGATGCTCAAGATTTAGAACACAATAACTCCCAAGTAAAGCTTCAGATAGGAAAAGAGCTAACAAAAGGTTTGGGCGCTGGCGCAGATCCTTCGATTGGTAAACTGGCAATTGAAGAAAATAAAGATGTTATCTCTAAATCATTAAAATCTGCAGATATGGTTTTTATTGCGGCTGGAATGGGTGGAGGTACGGGTACAGGTGCGGCTCCTGAGATAGCAAAAATTGCAAAAGAAAATGGGGCCTTAACGGTAGGGATAATTACAAAACCTTTTAGATTTGAAGGTCCAAAGAGAATGAAGAGAGCTCTTGAGGGCATTAAGGAGTTGAAAAATAGCTGTGATACATTATTGGTTATTCCAAATGAGGTATTATTAGATATTATAGATCCTAATACAACAGTTAATGAGTCATTTAAGCTAGCAGATAGCGTTTTGAAGCAGGCTGCAAAAGGAATATCTGAGTTAATAAATAATCCAGGAAATATCAATACAGATTTTGCAGATGTTAGAGCTACAATGTTAAATATGGGAGATGCTTTAATGGGAACAGGTGTGGCTCGTGGTGAAGAAAGAGCTATATTAGCAGCTCAGCAAGCGATTAATTCTCCGTTACTACAAGATACAAGTATTAAAGGTGCCAAGAATCTGTTATTACATATTTCTGGACCGAAAGATATGAAGATGAATGAAATGGTCGATGCTGCTGATATCATCTATGAAGAAGCTGGAGAAGATGCTAATGTTATATTTGGATGCGTTACAGATGATCGGCTAAATGACAGTCAAGAAATACATGTTACGGTTGTTGCAACTGGTATTAATTCTGACTGTAAGGACGAACAATCACCTTTTTATAAAAAATACACTAAATCCAATGACTATTATGATAAAGATGGAATGTCAGAAAAGGAGACTGAAAATGTCGACGATGAGATTTTAGCGAGTAATAGTTTTGAAAAAAGTAATAACTCGCAAAACATAAAAAATGCTAACAATAATTTATCAACTACTGAGAAAGATGACACAACCAAGACTGAAAATGGAACAGGCAATATGTTTACTTTTGGTGAGGAGGATTTAGAGGTACCGGCTTTTTTAAGAAATAATAATTAGATTATTTCGATATGAGAAAAATAAAAAGAAAGAGAGGAGTTGTTAAAAAAAGTAGCCAAAGTGGGAGTGCTATTTTGTTTACAATTGTTATTGCTGCTCTTATAGGACTTGTCGGTATAGTTCATATCGCAATTGCAAACTTTATTAGCATTTACAATGAAGATGAAAAAGTATTTTTAGATGAAATAGCTATATTTAAAGAAGAGAGAGAATTGCTAAAAGAAGAAAATAGTAACTTATATTCTAGAGAAAATATATTTAAGCTTTTGAATGAAAACGAAAAATATTCAAAAGATTCATTGTACATAGGTACTCCAATAGATACAATTATGGTAAGGTTTTGATTTGACAACTCAGCTTTATAAGAAACACTTGAATAGATTGAGAGTTGTTATATTTGGAATATTTTTTTTGATGTTTATATCTGCAGTAAGAACTTTATATATACAGACAATACGAGAAGTTGATAATAACATTGTATCTAAATTTCCAATAAAAGGAAAAAGGGGTACGATTTTTGATAGAAATGGAAAAAAAATGGCCTACGACGCAAAAGTATCTGATATAATTTTAAAAAAAAGCAATACCCATAATTCATTAGAGATTGCAAAGTTTATCAGTAATAATTTTGATTTAAACGTAGATACAATATTATCTAGGATTAATAATGCACGAACAGGATCTTTAAAATTAGTATCAAATGTAAATCAAAATTTAATTTCTCAACTCGATGAAGACTTGGAGCAATTTATTGAAATTGAGGTTGTAAATTCCAGAACTGGAAGGTATTATCCTCAAAAGCAATTAGCTTCTCCAATTTTGGGTAAATTCAGTGGTGATATGGGCGGATGGGGAATTGAGAAAGATTTAAATGAATTACTTATGGGGAGGATTGATTCTTTAAGTCATTTTATATTAAACTCTGGTAAAAAAATCCCAGCCTTTGGAATCGATGATTATAGTAATTTGTCTGGGAAAGATGTTTACTTAACTATAGACATTGATTATCAAAGAATACTAAGCGAAGAATTGTCTAAAAAATTAGAAGAAACGAATTCAGAATATGCAAATGGTATTATAGTTGACCCATTTTCAGGAGAAATATTAGCAATGGTTACCTTGCCATCTTTGGATTTAAATAAGTCTTTAAAAGATATAGAATCTACAAGAAACAGAACAGTTAATCATAGTCAAGAGCCTGGATCGACAATCAAAACTTTTTCTATACTAGCAGGTCTTGATAATGATATTATAGATTTGACAGATAAGGTATTTTGTGAAGCTAGTGAGGATGAAATTGGAGAAAAAGTTGTGTATAAATTCCCAGAATTAAATAGACGACCAATTGAAGATCATGAAGGTAGAGCTACTATCAGTGTCGAAGAGGTGTTAGCATATTCAAGCAATATTGGAACTGTTAAACTTGCTCTTAAAATTGGGAAGGAGCCCATTTATAATACATTAAGGCGATTTGGATTTGGAGAACCTTTTGATTTTGATTATAGGGTGAAAGACCAAAATGAAGGAGTTCTTAAGACACCACCATTGTGGGATAAATATTCATGGTCCTCAATTCCAATAGGTCAAGAAATGCAATCTAATAATCTTAATTTAGCAATGGCCTATTCTGCTATAGCTAACGGAGGCTATTTGTTAAAGCCAAGATTGGTTAAGTCTGTTACCAATAACACCATAGATTCTAATCCGGATATTATTAGAAAAGTAGCTAAAAAAGAAACAATCGTTGATATTGTTAAAGCTCTTAAGCTAGTTGTTGAAAAGGGAACTGCATCAAAAACTCAGACAGACTTCTGCTATTATGGAAAAACTGGGACTGCACAAGTATCATTTCCTACTGAGGAATTTACTGATGAGGTTAATGGTAGGTGGGATGAAGGTGAAAGATTTACTGATAGGAATAAAAATGGAAAATGGGATCCTGCTGAAGAATTTGTGGATGTTATGAATGGTAAATATGATGAGGGTGAAGAGTTTGAAGATAAAAATGAAAATGGGGTTTGGAATAAAGGTGGCTATTATGAATCAAAATACATGCCTTCTTTTGCGGGTGTTTTCCCATGTGACGACCCTCAAATTGTTTGTATAATAAGTTTCTATGGACCTGATATAACGATTAATTCTAATAACAAATGGGCTAGTCTTACAGCAGTGCCCGTAGCGCAGAAAATATTCAAGCGTTTAAAATTAAAAGATAAAGATATAGTATTGTAGAGATATGAAGATAGATAAATTATTAAATGGAGTTGAATATAAAGATTGCAATCTTTTAGATAATCTAGAGATTGAAAATTTAACTTATGATTCAAGAAAAATAAAAAAGGGTTCTTGTTTTGTGGCTATCAAGGGTGAGAATTTTGATGGGCATGAATTTATATCTGATTCTATAAAGAAAGGCGCAAAACTTATTGTATCAGAAAAACTTTTTTCATTTAAAACTGATGTATCAATGATAATTGTTGAAAATTCACGTAAAGCACTTTCAAAATTGTCATCTAATTTTTATGAAAATCCATCTAAAAAGATCAACCTTATTGGAATTACAGGTACTAATGGCAAAACATCGGTAAATCAAATTATAAAACAATTATTAGATAGTTTGGGGGCTACTTGCGGAGCCTTAGGAACTTTAGGTTTTTCTATTAATCAAGATATTATTAATACAGGTTTTACTACTCCTGAATCTATTGAACTCCACGGTATGTTGCGATTATTAGTTGATAGTAAAACTGAAAATGCAGTTCTTGAGGTATCATCTCATTCATTGGACCAGTTAAGAGTTGATGATGTAGATTTTAATACTGCTATCTTTACAAATTTATCTCAAGATCATCTTGATTATCATAAAAATATGAGTAATTACTTTAATGCAAAATCTAGGTTGTTTAGTAATCTTAATAAAAAATCTTATTCAATTATTAATATTGATAATAAATATGGTTTAGAGTTGTACAAATCAGTTTTAGGAAAAAAAATATCATATGGAATAAATAGCAATTCAGATATATCAGCTTCAAATATAAAATTCAGTATTAATGAATCAACAGCAAAAATTAATATTTTTAATAAAAAGTATACAATTAAAACAAATTTAATAGGTGAATATAATATTTCTAATATTTTAGCTGCTATTGGGTCTTTAATAACATTAGGGTATAGTCCAAAAGATATTATATCACAAATTAATAATACACCTTTTTCAATACCTGGTAGAGTTGAAATAATAAGTCAAATCGACAATAAGTTTATTATTGTCGACTATGCTCATAGTCCTGACGCATTTAGAAATGTTTTCTCTAATATAAAAAAAATAAAAAATAATTTTTCATTAATTGCTTTATTTGGGTGTGGTGGAAGTAGAGATAAATCTAAAAGGCCAGAAATGGCAAAGATTGCAGAAATGTATTGTGATCAGGTTTTTATTACAACAGATAATCCTCGAAACGAAAAAGTGGATGATATAAATAAAGATATAATTTCAGGATTTAATTCAGATTGTTATGATATTATTATTGATAGATCTGAAGCTATAAAATATGCTGTTAATACAATGGAAGAAAATTCTATCTTACTTGTTCTGGGCAAAGGAAGAGAGAATTATCAAATTGTAGATAATAAAAAAATATACCATAATGATATTGATGTTATTAAGGATAGTATTTATGCGAATTGAAATTAAAGAAAAAGCATCTGTGAAAAATATCATACGCAAAATATTAAATTTTGATTTTAAGAATTCTTTAAATGGAATTTCAATTGATTCGAGAAAGATTGAAGAAAATGATTTGTTTATTGCAATGAAAGGAGAAAAGTGTCATGGTTCTGAATTTATAAATCGTGATATATTGAATAAAGTTGCGCTAATTGTTTCTGACAAGTTTATTGATAGTCCTAAAGCTATTAAAGTGGATGACTCTTCTGATTTTCTAAAAAAAATTGCTAGCAATTATCGAGATAGACTAAAAATGAAAGTGATAGGGATAACTGGAACAAATGGAAAAACATCAACAAAAGAGCTTATTGTTAGATTTTTAAAAACAAAATATAAGGTTAATTATTCGAAAGGTAATCACAACTCTATGACAAGTCTTCCATTATCTATTTTAGGATTTGATTATGACTCTGATTACTGCGTATTGGAAATGGGCGCAAGTAAGAATGGAGAAATTAAAGAATTATGTAATATTGCTAAACCAAATATTGGCTTGATTACTAATATTTCTAAATCTCATTTGGATGGATATAAAGATTTTAATAGTTTGATAAACACAAAAATGGCATTGTATGAAAGTGTTATTACGAATAACGGGACTTTTTTTTTAAACTTAGACGACTCTAATATTATAATGCAAGATTCATATCATGATATAGTTACATTCTCTTATTCTGATAGTCAATCTGATTATTTTGCAGATTTAACAAAAATTCAACATGGTTCAATTACTATTAATGAGATTGTATTCGATGTCAAATATAAATCCTATATCTACGGTTATAATCTTTTAGCCTCATATTCTATAGCTTCTTCATTAGGAATTGATAATTCTAACATAAGTAATTCATTATTTGACTTTTCCTTACCGAAAGGAAGAGGAGATATTATAAAAAAGGGGAATATTACGATTATAGATGATACATATAATGCAAATCTAGCCTCTATGAAATCTGGAATATCAAATCTTAAACTTAAGAAAAATAAAAATCAAGATATTGTGTTGATACTTGGTGACATGCTAGATTTAGGAATAGATTCAATCAATCTTCACTCCGAATTAGGTAAATATATAAATGGTTTAAATTTTATAGACAGTGTTTATTGTGTTGGTGAACAGTCAACTTACATTATTGAAAACATTGATAATAAAAAAATTGATTTACAATTATTCAAAGATATTAATTCTATCATCACTTTTTTAAACAGTTCTGATAATAGTAGTACGATTTTTTATATAAAAGGATCTAGAGGTATGTGTATGGAAAAAATTATAGAAAAGGTTTTTAATTAAATGTTTTTAAAAATATACGAGATAGTTAGTCCTGGAATAAATTTATTCGGATATATTTCATTTAGAGCAGTGTTTGCATTTATATCTGCTTTAATTATAAGTTTCCTCATTGGGCCAAAAGTCATCCGCACACTCAAAAATCACCTTATTGGTGAAGAAATTAGACTTGATGGGCCTGAATCTCACCTAAAAAAAGAAGGTACACCTACTATGGGGGGGATGATTATATTATTTTCAGTCATCCTCCCTACTATCCTATTTGCTGATATTGAAAATATTTATATACAAATCACATTAATTTCAACATTATTTATGGGAATAATTGGACTAATTGATGATTACTTGAAAGTTGTCAAGAAATATTCAAAAGGTTTGATAGCTCGATATAAAATTTTAGCTCAAATATTGTTAGGGTTATTTATAGCATTTATGATGATAAATAATAAATCTTCAGAAATTTTAATCCAAAAAATAAACCCGCCTGAAAAATATTCGGAGTATGTTGAAAGAGAAATGCGTATTTCTAATACAGAAATATCAGTACCTTTCATGCCAGATAAAAGACTATCATCAATAGAACAGATAAGTGATAAAATAAACAATGATGAGAGCCTAATTGAAAATATACCTTCAGGAAGTATTGAAGTTGGATTGTTATTAATAGCTATATCGATTTTTGTCGTAGCTGGAAGCTCAAATTCGATAAATTTAACAGATGGTATTGATGGGTTGGCTTCTGGCTTATCTGCAATAGTATTCTTTACTTTAGGAATAATTGCATATGCCTCAGGACATTATAATTTTAGTAATTATTTGAATATTACATATATACAGGGTGTAGGAGAAGTAACAATCTTTTGTATGAGTATGGTTGGAGCATGTTTAGGGTTTTTATGGTTTAATGCTCATCCGGCTCAAGTATTTATGGGTGATACGGGGTCATTGTCTTTAGGTGCTGCAATGGGTGCAATTGCGATTATATTAAAAAAAGAAATACTTCTAGTAATCATTGCAGGAGTATTTGTTGTAGAGGCTTTGTCAGTTATATTACAGGTTGGATTTTTTAAATATTCAAAAAAGAAATATGGAAAAGGCAAGAGATTGTTTTTAATGGCCCCACTTCATCATCACTTCGAATTAAAAGGTATAGATGAGAGCAAAATAGTAATAAGATTTTGGATTATTGGTATTCTTTTAGCCTTATTATCTATAATAACATTAAAAGTTCAATGATTTTAGGAAAAAAAATTGGAATTTTAGGTGCTGCTAAATCTGGAGTTGCAGCTGCAAGGTTGGCTGTTGAAATGGGATATGAAGTAGTCTTAAGCGATATTGATAAAAATAAGAAAATTGATACCAGTTTAAAAAATTTTATAAAATTTGAATTGGGTTGTCATTCAAATTTGATCTTGGATTGTGACATAATAGTTGTAAGCCCCGGGATTCCACCAGACCAACCTATAATAATAAATGCTGTAAATAAAAAAATACCAATAATAAGTGAAATTGAGTTTGCTAGCTGGTTTACGAAGTCGAAGATTTTAACTGTCACTGGTTCAAACGGTAAGTCAACAACAGTATCAATATTAAGTGAGATATTTTCAAAATCTAAATACAATGGTTTGTTGGGTGGTAATATAGGAACTACATTTTCTGAAAATATTTTATTAGAAAAAAATACAAAAAAAAGCGATTTAATTGTTCATATACTAGAATTGAGTAGCTTTCAAATTGAACGACTAGATAAATTTAATTCTCACTTAGGTTGTATTTTAAATCTTAGTGAAGATCACCTTGATAGGTATGAAGGAATGAAGGATTATGCAAATGCAAAAATAAAGTTAGCAGAACATTGTGGTCTACTTTATTATGATTCAAATTCTAAAGAACTTAGTTCTAAATTAAAAAACTACACAGATACATGTCCTGTAATTTTAAATAAATATTTCTATATCGAAAATAATGCTATTTACAAAAAAAAATCAAAAGAGATTCTTTTTCATATAGATGAGACACGTTTGATTGGTCAGCATAATTTAAAGAATGCGTTCTATGCATCTGTTCTTGCAAAATCATTTGGGATTGATAATGAATCTATAATTAAGGGGGTAGTTAGTTTTAAGCCTCTGCCTCACAGATTAGAAAAGGTTGATTGTAGTAGTAAAGTTAATTTTTATAATGATTCAAAATCAACAAATATTAAATCAACCATAAAAGCTTTAAACAGTTTTAATGAAAAAGTTATTCTTATTTTAGGAGGAAAAGATAAGGGAAGTGATTTTTCAAAATTAACAAGTAGCTTAAACTGCGTAAAAAAAGTGTTTTGTTATGGAGAATGCGGTCAAGATATTTTGAAAATATTAAAGCCATCAGTTGATGTTCAATATGTAGAAAAATTTAAAGACTGCGTTAATGGTGCAATTGAAAATGCAAAAGATGGTTGCAATATACTACTATCTCCTGCGTGTTCTAGTTATGACCAATTTGATAATTATGAGCAAAGAGGTGATGAGTTTAAGAATATAGTAGGTAGAGTCTATGAGTAGATATAATGATGTGTTAATGCATGTTACATTTATCCTATTATCAGTAGGTATTATAATGGTTTATAGTTCTAGCATTAAGCCTCATGCTAGTTATTTATCAGGGTTGCCAAATTTGACTAAACAGTTTTTGTCACTTTTTATTGGTTTATTTATGTTTGTTGTTTCAAGTCATGTAAATCATAGAAAATTAATAGATTTATCTAAAGGTCTTCTTGTTTTCTCAATCATAATTGTTCTTATAGGATATATAGCGAATTCTGGGCAGAATACAAATAGGTGGCTTTCTGTTTTTGGATTAATATCATTTCAAACATCTGAGCTTTTAAAAATATGTTTGATAATTTTTACAGCATCTTTTATTGATTCTTATAAAAGAAAATTGAAAGATATTAGATTTATGTTTTTTAATTATTATATATATATTCTTCCATGCATAGGATTGGTTTTATTTCAGCCGGATCTTAGTTCAGCTACTATAATATTGCTAATATGTATGAGTATGCTTTTTATAGCAGGAATTAACTGGAAGCAAATAAGATATTTTTCTATGTTGGCGGCATTTGGTTTTTTAGGTAAAGTATTTATATATCCTATGTTAACAGGTGTTAAAAATTATCAATTCTTTAGATGGACTGGATGGCTCTCAGGTGAAGTATATCAACAAAATAATGCCATAAATAGTATTGCATATGGAGGTTTTTGGGGAATGGGGCTTGGGAAAAGTATATGGAAAACTGAGCACGTTCCAGAGGCCAATACCGACTTTATCTTTTCAGTTATAACATCAGAGTTTGGATTTTTGGGCATAATGTTTTTATTTGGAGCTTTTATATGTTTGTTTATTAGAGGAATAGAAATTGTTAAAGAATGTCAAGATTTATTTGGTATGTTCCTTTGCTTGGGAATTGTTATAAATCTTATGATATATTTCATTGTACATGTTGGATATAATATTGGATTGCTTCCAACAACTGGACTTCCATTACCATTTATGAGCTACGGTGGCTCACACACAATGTTTAACCTAATTCAAATTGGATTATTGTTAAGTATATCATACAAAAATAAGAAGAAAAATGGATAACAATTTAAATATTATTATATGTGGAGGAGGAACTGGTGGACATTTAATTCCTGCATTTGCTATAGCTGATGCCTTTTTATCAAATAATTCCAATATTGAAATTAGATTTATTGGTTCTGAAAAAGGTATTGAGTCAAATTTATATAAAAAAAGAAAAGAGAAGTCTTATCTTTTGAAATCTGTTGGTTTGAATAGGTCTTTAAAGTTGAAGGCAATTTTTCATAATTCAATAATTTTTCCTTTCAACTTCTTTAGATCTATGTTTAAAACATTTAAAATTTTCAAAGAATTTAAAGTTGACATAGTTGTTGGTACAGGTGGCTATTCTAGTGCTATTCCTTTATTTGTTGCGTATATAAAAGGAATAAAGTTTTTTATACAAGAGCAAAACTCTAAGCCTGGTTTAGTTAATAAAATTTTTCTAAAGAGTGCAAATAAGGTTTTTTTTGGAGTCGAGCCCGAAGAATATAAAAATATTAATTATCTTGTACTAGGTAACCCAACTAAATCAATTAATGCTAATCTTAAAAAAGAACTAAAAGTGAGAAGTAAAAAGTTTATAGTATTTATTATTGGAGGAAGTCAAGGTTCAGTGCCAATTAATAATCATTTTATTAAAAATTATAGAAAATACTTAGACTTATATCCTAACATTCATATGATATGGCAGTGCGGTGAAAAAAATTTAGAATCTATTAGAAAGCAAGTTGAATCAAGTAGGATAGAATTGTATGGTTTTATAAATGATATTGAAACCTTTTATTTAAAATCAAATTTAATAATTTCTAGGTCAGGTGCATTAACTTTGAGTGAGATTGCAAACTTTAAAAAACCATCGATATTAATTCCATTTCCATTTGCAGCCAATGACCATCAGATGTCTAATGCTAAATTCTTTGAAAAGAAGGGTGCGTCTAAAATTGTTAATCAGAAACAGTTAGTAACTGGACTCCTTGAAAAAGAAGTGGATAGGCTAGTTAAAGATAGAGATAAACTAAAAGAAATGGAAAAAAATGCATCATTAATTTCAAATCCAGATGCAGCACAAAATATTGTTAAGGAAATATTGAAATATGTTTGATAAAAGTAAAGTAAAAAAAATACACTTTATAGGCATAGGCGGTATTGGCATGAGCGGAATGGCAGAACTTCTTTTAAAATCCGGATATTTGATATCTGGCTCAGATATCAAAGAAAATGATAGGACATTATTTTTATCTTCTTTAGGAGTTGAAGTTTTTATTGGCCATAAGGCTCAAAATATAAATGATTCAGATTTAATTGTATATTCTTCAGCTGTTAAAATTGATAATATAGAAATTTTAGAAGGTAAAAAAAGAGGAACTCTAGTTATTAAAAGAGCAGAAATGCTTGCAGAGCTTATTAGATTAAAGCCGGTAAGTATTGGCGTTTCTGGAACGCATGGAAAAACTACAACCTGTTCATTAATTGGAAGTATTCTATTCTATGCAGAAAAAGATCCAACTCTTGCTGTAGGAGGTATTGTTAAAAGTTTTAATACAAATGCAATTTCAGGAAAAGGAGATATTATACTTGTTGAAGCAGACGAATATGATAAAAGCTTTCTGTCATTGTCTCCAACGATAGCAACGATAAATAATATTGAATTAGAGCATTTAGATTGTTATGATGATATTGATGATTTAAGAAAATCTTTTAAATATTTTGCTAATAATATTCCTTTCTATGGTTTTGTTGCAATAAATCTTGATGACCAAAATTTAGATAAAATTAAGAATGACATTAAAAGACCATTAATTACTTATTCAATCGAGGCTAAGTCAAAATATGTTGCTCAAAATATATCTTTCAATAAAAATAATGCCTCTTTTGACTTGTATGTTCATGATAAATTTGTGGATACTATTTTTATAAATATGCCAGGAAAACATAATGTTTATAATGCTCTATGTGCAATAAGTGTATGTTGTGAGTTAGATATAGAAATTGATATAATCAAAAATGCACTAATAAACTTTAAAGGAGTTAAAAGAAGATTTGATATAAAATACAAAGATGATCAATATATTTACATTGATGATTATGCACACCATCCAACAGAAGTTTCTGCAACTTTAAATAGTGTATTGCAAGGATGGGAGAATAAAAAAATAATTTCGATTTTTCAACCTCATTTATACTCAAGAACGCAAATGTTTTGTGACGAATTTGCTGAATCACTGTTTTGTTCAGACACTATTATTTTATTAGATATTTTTGGCGGAAGAGAGGCGCCAATTAAAAATGTAAGTTCAAAATTAATATGTGAGAAACTTTCTAAGTTGGGCCACAATAATGTGGTTTTATGTAATAAAAATGAATTAATTCGAAAGTTAGATAAAATAATTGAGCCAAACTCAATGATTATTACAATGGGGGCTGGAGATGTATTTACATATGGGAAGGAAATTATAAAAATATTATCTGAAAAATGAACAAAGAAAATCAAAACTATATTTTAGAAAAATTTCCATCAATAGCTAGGATAGATGAGTCAATGAAAAAGCATTCTAGTTTTGGAATTGGAGGCAAAGCAAAAATTCTTTTTTTACCACAAAAAAAAGAGGAACTCAAATCTATTTTGAAATATTCATTAAATAAAGGTATAGCTACATTTTTTATGGGTTCTGGTTCAAATATATTAATAAGTGACAAAGGTTTTGATGGAATTCTAATATCCTTAAAAAGATCTTTTAAAAATTTAGATTTTTATGATAACGGAGAAATTGTTGCTGGTTCAGGTGTAATGCTAAGAAGAATGGTTAAGGAGGCAATTAATAAAAATTTGAAAGGACTTGAAAGTCTTGCTGGTGTTCCTGGTACCTTAGGAGGTGCATTATATATGAATGCTGGAGCTTATGGTGCTGAAATATCAAATTATTTTTTATCAGCAAGAACTATGAATATGAAAGGTGAAGAAATTGAGATTACTAAAGATAATGTTAGATTTTCATATAGAAAATCAACTTTTCCTAAAGATTCTATTCTATTGGAGGCTCGATTTAAATTTGAAGAGGGAGATATAGAAAAAATAAAAATAAATAAAAATAAGTTTTCCATTTCAAGAGTAGAAAATCAACCTCTTAATTTTCGTTCTGCCGGAAGTGTCTTTAAAAATCCCTCATCAAGCTTAGCAGCAGGATATCTAATTGATCAGGCCGGCTTAAAAGGTAAGAGAAAAGGTGGTGCAATGATTTCCGATAAACACGCTAACTTTATTGTGAACCTTGGCAATGCGAAATCCTCCGATGTCATATATCTTATAAAAAAAATAAAAGAAAAAGTTCTTTTGCAATTTAATGTCAATCTAAATCTTGAGATAAAATTAGTTGGTTTCGAAAAGAAAATTTTAATTGAATTAGGTCATAATGAATCGTAGGGGGCACATATTAATTAAATTTATTATAACTGGATTTATTAGCGTTATTGCAATTGATTATTTGAATTTTGACCTTAATATTTCTAATTCTAATATTGTATATGGAAATTCGTTAGTTCCAAAAAATGTTGTAATAAGTCATATTGAAGATAAAGATAAAATTGATAAAGATATATTTTCCTCAATAATTGGAGATTTAAAAATTTTACAGGTATCAAATAATCAAAGGCTAATTTTGATTAAGGAGAATATGCCTCAATTCTACGATGACTCAAATATTTATTTATCATCTGGAATTAAGGTTCAATATAGACAATATCCAAACTTCAAGTCCTTATTTAATAAAATTTTAATTCCTAAATTTGAATCAAGAAGTAACGTAGATATTTCAGAAAATATTTTAGATTTGATTAAACTATTAAATGATAATAATAATCCTTTATTAGAAAAATTAAGCTATATTGAGTTGACAGAAAATAATAGGTTAAGTATGCAATCTGGAAATTGTGAAATAGTTTTATTGGACAATGTAAGTAATAATAATAAAAAACAGATTTCCAAAAAAATTAAAATATTGAATGAATTTATTTACCAATCTAAAGAAAATTTAGATAATATTGAAAATATTGATTTACGATGGGATGATAGAGTTTTTATAAAAACAATTTGAGAGGTCTTATAATGCCAGATAAAAAAATTATTTGTGGAATAGATGTTGGAACAACCAAAATAGTTGCAATTATTGCAGAATATGATGGTGAAAGTATCTCAATAGTAGGGTTTGGAGAAACCCCCTCAATTGGCTTAGAAAGGGGGGTTATAGTTAATGTTCCTAAAACTATTAAAACCTTAGAAACTGCCATCCAGCAAGCCGAAAATCAGTGTTCTCATAAAGTAAATTCTGTTTATGTTGGTATATCAGGGGATCATATAAAAGGTCATAATGCATCGGGCGTGATATCTGTTAATGATACAAATTCAGATAGTTATGGAACCGTTATAACTCAAGAAGATAAGGAAAATGTTCTTGAGCACTCTAAGCAGATTCCTTTATCGCAAGATAGACGAATACTTCATACACTCTCACAACATTTTAATGTTGATGACAGCAGCCCTATTGAAGATCCTGAAGGTCTTACAGGAAATAAATTAGAAGCTAAGGTTCACTTAGTGACAAGTTCTAAGAAAACTGAAAATGATTTTGAAACATGCTTTGCCCAACTTGATATTGATATTGCTGGGTTTGTTTTAGAGCCCTTAGCTTCATCTTATTCTATATTGAGTGATGATGAAAAGAAGTTGGGTACAATATTAATAGATATTGGTGGTGGTACAACAGATATGGTGATTTGGAAAAATGGTGGTATTATAGATACGCATGTTATTCCTCTAGGCGGTGAAAGCATAACTAAAGACATAGCAATTGGCTTGTCTTGCGAACTAAAGATTGCAGAAAGTATAAAAATTAAATATGGTTCAGCAA
>CEQY01200377.1_pt1 | contig 16008 bp, 19 predicted proteins | sample 361391 | NCBI WGS metagenome assembly CEQY01 (sample SAMEA2621075, study PRJEB7988) | marine metagenome | isolation source: saline water (ENVO:00002010), including | reverse complement strand
CCCCCCCCCCTTTTTTAAATTATACAAAAATTATACAAAAATTATACGAAATTATACAAAAATTATACAAAATTTATACAAAATTTATACAAAAATTATACGAAATTATACAAAAATTATACAAAAATTATGCAAAATTTAAAAATTTATATAAATTTAAATATATTTAAAACTAAAAATATTTATATAATATTATATGGTATTATATGTGTGTTTTCGCTGTAATTATAATACAACTCATAAAAATAGTTTTAAAAACCATTTAAATCGTAAATTTATATGTAATCCTATACTAGAAGATATTAGTATAGAAAGTATTAAATTATTTTATGGTTTTATTAAAAATGAGAACACAAATAATGATGAACTCCAAAATCACTCCAAAATACTCCAAATAACTCCAAATCACTCCAACCCGTTCACTCCAAATAACTCCATTTTCACTCCAAATAACTCCATTTTCACTCCAAATAACTCCAAAATCGACCAGTCCGAAAATCACGAAAATAGGTGTGAATATTGTAAAAAAACATACTCACGTAAGGATAACTTAACGAAGCATTTAAAGCGATGTAAAAAAAAACAAATAATAGAGGAAAATAATTTATATGAAAAGGAGAAATTTTTGGAAATGAAGCAAGAATTGGAAGAATTGAAGAAAAATAAAAATACAAATTTAACAAATATAACAAATAATAAAGTGATAAATATAAATTTAAATAATTATGGAAGTGAAAATGTAGATTATATAAATAAAAAAGAATTAACACGCTTATTGACGGGAGCATTTCATGCTATTCCTAAATTAGTAGAAAACATTCATTTTAATCCCGAACATCCAGAGAATCATAATATAAAAATAACAAATAAGAAAGAACCATATATAAAAGTACGCAAAGATAATAAATGGCAGTTACAAGACAAAAAAGAAACATTGGAAAATTTAGTAGATGATAAATATTATATTTTAGAAGATCATTTTGGAGATTTAGATGACAACACTTTAAAAGCCCATACAAAAGCAATGATTGAGAAATTTATAGATAGATTTAATAGTGATGAAGAGTTACAAAAAACAATACAACGAAAAGTAGAAATGGTAATATTGAATAATAGTTAAACTTTTTAGAAAAATAAACTTTTTAGAAAAAAGTTTTATCAAAAAGAAACTTTTAGAAAAAGTTTTATGAAAATATGTTATTATGTATGTATATTATTTTTTAATAGTTTCATTAGTTTTAATGTTATTTTTAATAAATGTGGGGTCTTTACAGATAGTGTCTCCACAATGATCATAATTAGCATATATATTTTTCAAATTTTGTTTACTATAATTCCATCTTCCGAGTAAAACTGGTTTATTTTTTCGAAATATAAATTTTTTTAGTAATTTTAGCATTTGTAATATAAATATATAATATCAATTTTTTTTCGTAAATTTTTTTGTAATTATTATATTATAAATGAAAAATAAAATAGAAGCAGTATGTGTATTAAATGAAAATAATATTAAAGGAACTGTTATATTTAAGGAAAAACTAAATAATATAGTTGAAATAACTGCTAAAATAAAAGGATTAAAAGAAGGTTTACATGGGATACATATACATAAATATGGTGATTTAAGACAAGGCTGTAAAAGCACCTGTGCTCATTATAATCCTCATAATAAAAATCATGGTGGTCCAAATGATAAAGATCGTCATGTAGGAGATTTAGGAAATATAGAAGTTAATAGTAAAGGATTAGGTAAATTAGTATTAGAAGATAAATTAGTAAAATTAAGAGGTAAATATAGTGTTATTGGTCGAAGTATTGTAATTCATGATAAAGAAGATGATTTAGGTAAAGGAAAGTTTAAAGATAGTAAAACAACCGGTCATGCAGGAAATAGATTATGTTGTGGTGTTATAGGATATAGTAAAAATAATAGTTGTTAATGTTATTTATTAGATAGAATAATTATAGTTTTAGGATAATATATTTATAGTTTTTAGGATAATATATTTGATGGATATATACAAATTATATAATTTTTTTGGGTTTTTTAATGATAATCCTACTAAATATAGTATATGTTATAGTATTTTAATATTTATTGTATTATTGAGTGGATTAATAGTAGATATAATTAAAGGTATAACTGTTGTTAATTTTGGTTTTGTTGTGTATAAATTAAATTATGTGTTTCAATATATAATTTTACATATAGTACATAGTAAAGTTATAAAATATAAATTTTATGAGAACACTAATTTTCATAATGTTAGTATTTGTGTTCAAGTACCAATACTGCTATTAAACATTATGAATATATACAAAAATACAAAATTAAATTATACAGTATATGAAGGACTTATAATAAATATAAGTGATTTTTATGGAATACATATATATTTTAGTAGTGTTATATTATTTATATTAGTATTTGTAAAATTATTGCAGGAATTTATGATAATTAATAATAATTTAAGAGATAAAATAGATAATAATACAGATAATGGATTAGTAGTTATATGTAATAATATAATAGAATATAAATATATATTATGTGATTGTATAGATAAATTTAATTATATATTTAATTTTTTCACATTATTAAATATTTTTAGTTTATCTTTTATATGTAAATCATACAATGACTTAAATAAATATATATTATATTATAATTACTATATATTGTGTAGTATATTTATTGTAATAGGTGTAATAAAATTAATAGTAATATTGTATATGTCTAAATTACGAAATAATTTATTGAATTATATAAATAGTCCATTATTTGTGAAAAAGTTTATAAAAAAACATGATTTAAATACATTATCAGAATTAGTAAATATTGATATAAATAATATCAATTATGATAATGATAAAACTGTTATAAATATATTAGAAGAAAATAGCACATCTGTTGATTGGATAATATTAAGTATTGCATTAAATAACGAGTGGATAGATTTTAATTTATGTGGTGTTAAAGTTCAAAGTATAAATTGTATTACTAAAATTTTTATTATTGTATCTTTATTATATAAATATATGATATAATATTAAAATAATTAATTTATTTTTTTCTATGTTAATACTATAATGAATCAAATCTTATTTGCGTTAGAACCTGCATGTGTTTCAATAATATTAAATATTATTTTATCTAAAGTGTTAAGCAATTATGCTACGGAAGAAGAAAAAAAACCTCCTAATGGAGCAGCTGAATTATCTTTAAAAGGACAATTTATGCATATGATGGTACATCATGAACAAGTCTTACTTATGAGTTCACTTATTGTAGGATTAGTTGTATTTTTATCAGTATATTTGAGCAAAGTATTTAAACCTTTTAATATGTTATCATAAATATTATTACAAAAAAAAATTTTGTTTTTTTTTATTGTTTTTTATTGTTTCTATTATAAATAATATATTTAATCTAATTCCTCCATATTACTGTCGTCAACAGTATCTTCAACAACTGGTAATTCTTCCTCAACAGCATTTTCATCCTCATCAATAGATAATCCTAATTTAATCATACGATGAATCCGTTTAGAAAACATAGCTGGAGCTTCAAGTGTAAAACCGGAATCAATAACAGTAGTCTCATATAATAGATATATAATATCTTTAAGTGAAGCATCATTCTTATCATTATTAAATTTAGCATGTAATTCTTGAACTATAGAACTGTCAGGGTTAATTTCCATTGTTTTCTTAGACATCATAGGTCCCATATTCATATCATTTTTAAGAGCTTGTGCCTTCATAATCCGCTCCATATTAGCAGACCACCCATACTCAGATGTTACTAGACAACAAGGTGTATCATTCAATCGATCGGATACAACTACTTTCTCAATTACCTCTCCTAAACATTCTTTAATATGTTTGCATAGTGGTTCTAGTTCTTTTTTCTTTTCTTCAACAGCTTTAGTTTCATCTTCTGACAATGGAACCGTAATGTTCTCCTTTGTAATATTTACGAATTTCTTATCATCATAATCCTTCAACTGTTGCATACAGTATTCATCAATAGGATCATCCATCAGCAATACCTCCATTTCACGTTTCTTTAATTTCTCTAAAAATGGTGAAGAAGCAATAGTGCTCATAGTTTCACCACATATGAAATATATGTCTTTTTGATTTTCCTTCATACGTGCAACATAGTCTTTTAATGATACAAAATCATCATCACTTTTTGTCGTTTTATATCTCAATAATTCAGACAATTTATCCTTATTACCAGTATCTTCATGAATTCCTAACTTCAGATTCTTACTAAAACTCTTATAGAATTCTAGATATTTTTCACTGTCTTCAGATAATTCTGTTAATGCTTCTATTACTTTTTTAATAACATTCTTCTTTATGACTTTCATAATTTGACTCTTTTGTAATGATTCCCTAGAAATATTTAATGGTAAGTCTTGTGAATCAACTACACCCTTAACAAAAGATAACCATTCGGGGCATAAGTCTTCACACTTATCCGTTATAAATACACGTCTAACATACAGTTTAATATTATTCTTCTTTTTAGTTCCATCGAACAAATCAAATGGTGCCTTTTTTGGTATAAATAATAGACTAGTAAACTCTAGTTGCCCTTCAACAGAAAAGTGTTTAACATATTGACTGTCTTCCCAATCACCAGAAATATGTTTATAGAATTTATTATACTCTTCAAGAGAAATATCTTCTGGTTTTGTTAACCATAGTGGTTTTTCCTTATTTAACTCTTCCCATTCCTTATGAACCTCGGTTACAGTCTTAGTTTTCTTCTTTTTCTCCTTTTCTTCGTTTTCATCAACTTCCTCAATTTTTACTTCATCTTCACCCTCCTTATCTTCGCCATCCTTATCTTCTTTTTCATCATCTGAATCATCCTCAACTTCAACTTCTTTTGTCTCAGTCTTTTCGACTTCTAATGAAATAGGATATCCTACAAACTGTGAATGTGTAGTTATTAGAGTTTTAATTTTCTGTTCTTCTAGCATCTCAGATTGATCTTCTTTTAAATGAAGTAACATACGTGTTCCTCGTGTTAATCCAACTTCAGATTTTGATATAGTAAAACTGCCACCAGCAGAAGATTCCCAAGCCCATTCAGCGTCATCATTATGTTTTGATATAACAGTAACCTTATCAGCAACTAAGAAAGCAGAATAAAATCCTACTCCAAATTGACCTATCATAGATAAATCAGCACCAGCTTCAACCGCCTCCATAAAGGCTTTAGTTCCTGATTTAGCAATAGTTCCTAGATTATTTACTAGGTCTGCTTTAGTCATACCAATACCAGTATCTTGTAGTATTAGTAATTTATTTTCTTTATCAAATGATAAACTGATTTTTAAATCTTTTTCATTATCTAATTTTGATGAATCTGTTAAAGACTGATACCTTATTTTATCAAGAGCATCAGAACTATTTGAAATTAACTCTCTTAAAAATATATCTTTATTACTGTAAAATGTATTAATAATTAAACTCATAAGTTGATTAATTTCTGCTTGGAAAGCATATGTTTCAGATGTATCTTCAGAAGTATTGGAAGTATCTTGGGTTTTATCTTTTTCGCTCATTTTATAATTAAAAAAAAATTTATTTTTAAATAGTTTAAATAAATATATTATTTAGGCAGATAAGTTAGCAACAACGTTGTTGGACTTTAAGAGATGGAGAACGACGGCCATGCATATACCATGAACCATTAATCCTATTACGGTGGGTTCATTGGTATCTTCATCAACCAACATTCCAGGTGAGCCTACTAAGCCACCAATTAATTCACCAACACTTTTTACTACAGTGGGGTGAGCAAATACTATAAATAATACTACGACAAGAAGGTTATTCATAACTTCGGTTTGATCCATCATTATATATTATAATAGTAATATTTTTTTTTTAATTAAAATTTAATTACAAATTAATTACAAATTAATTAAAGTTAATAATTAAATTAATTAAAGTTAATAATTAAATTAATTAAAGTTATAAATAATATTATTAATTATGGATTTAGAATTAAAAAATCATATTCAAAATTTTTCAGATAATAATATATTACCTATTCAGCATAAAAACTATTTAGTACAATTAAAATTAGATAATTTTGAACCAAAAGTAATATATGATATAGGATGTTGTGTATTACATTGGACTAAATATGCTAAAAAAATATGGCCAAATGCAGAATTTATATTATTCGATGCTTTTGACAAAGCTGAATTCCTATATTCTGATTATAAATATAATGTAGGTGTTTTAAGTGATGTGGATGATAAAGTTGTTGACTTTTATCAAAACAATTATAGTTTTGTAGGAAATTCATATTATAGAGAAATAGGACATCCATTATCAAATAAATTATTTAGTGAGTCACATGCATTAAAAAGAACTACAAGTAAATTAGAAACAGTAGTAAAAAAAAATAATTTTGATTATCCTGATTTCATTAAAATGGATGTACAAGGTGCTGAAATGGATATTATTAAAGGTAGTGAAGAAATTATTAAAAAATGTAAATATTTGATTGTAGAACTACAAAAAGTTGATTATAATATGGGTGCACCTAAATCAAATATTGTTATACCATATATTGAATCACTTGGATTTAAATGTGTTGCTAATAGTTTTTCAGAAAATGATTATGATAGTGATTATTGTTTCGAAAATTTAAATTATATACCTTCTTTATGAGTAATCATTGCTGTTTGATTATTATTGATTAATATTTCATTAGGAATCTTACAATACACTGATTCTTCTCCAATTTTACACTTATCAGATGCTGAAATTGTATTACCATATTTTCCAGAAATACTTATATAGAATTCTTCAGGAAAGTCAATAATGTCATTATTTATAATCGAATTATAAATATTATTAATAGCAGCGTTTGCTATTACAAATATATAAAACTCATTATTAATTTTATATGTATGAATTAAACTATTTTTTTCATACATTTTATTAAATACTTCATTAATCATATCAAACTGTGATTTATCGTGTGTCCTTAAACACATCCATAAATTTTCTGATACTAGAAAAACTTCTTTATTTATAGGTAAAACAATTTGTGAAAATAAATCATAAGTAGATTGTTGTTTAAAATTATTATATCCAATATTAAGATATACTTTTTCTGGTGTTTTTGTTGAACCATTATAATCAATGCTAAAATCCATTACACTTTATAATTTTTCCATTATAATTTCAATTTTTAAATTTTATTATAAATTTTTTATTATAAATTTTTTGTTATATACTTTTTATTAATTCATCTAATGATAATTTAATTTCCATTAAATATTTCTTTATAGAATTATATTTATCTTTTTGATATGTTATATTACTATTTAATTGCTCTTTTAATTCATTTATCTTATCTTTTAAATCTATAATATTCAGATTTTCATTAGATATATTTGAAATATTAGAAATATTAGCAATTGTTCTAATTTGAAAACGACCTAGTATTTTAGGCAAAGAATCAATATGTTCTGTGGATTGTATATTTTTATGTTCTTCTACTAATTCTTTTTTATCGTTACAAATATTATGAAGAAATATATCTTCATCTTCTTCACTATCTGTATCAATATTTTTTATAGTAAATCTAGTATTATTATTATTTTTATCTAATATATTATTTTCTTCCATAATCTCTTTTATATTTTAAATTTATCTTATATTTATTTTTTTTTTATAGTATATAAATATAATGAATAACGCAATTGATATTATGAGTATAAGTCATTTTGTGTTTTTTACAGTATTAGGAATATATATAAAAGATAGATATGAATTAATGTTAGGATTATGTGTTTTAAGAGAAGTATTTGAACATATGTTAGTTAATAATAAATGTACAAAAGATTTATTATTAAAATATTGGCCTGTCCCAGAAAAATTGTGGGATAAAAACACAATAAATTCACTCTTTGATATAATCTTTAGTATGGTAGGATATTATGTAGGTAATCAAATAGTATTAGATAGTAAACCTAAATTTAGTTGTTATTAATTTAATTAATAACATTAGTATTTGTTTTTTATTATTACTTATTTATAAGTTTTTTATATTTGTTAATATGACCTTTAATAGTTAACGAGTTATAATCTTGTGTTGTTTGTGTATCTTCATCATCATCGTCGTCTAATATTTTATTGTCCCAATCACCTGGTTTAAACAAAGGTGATTTGTCTTTTTTTAATTTTTTATCATATTTTGTATATACTGTATATATTTTAGCTTTATTATAAAATTCACCAATAAAAATATCAATAGGATCTTTAATAGGAAACACTTTTTTTAATAATTTCTCAATCATAGAACGTGATATTATATACGATACTGTTCCTGCTGTAAAATTTCGTGTTTCTTGTTTAATTATTAAATCTTTATTAATAGTTAATACTTTTTTAAGAGAAGATTTAGTATTGTTCCAATTACCATTCCATAAATATAAAATATCAAAATCTTTTTTTTCTTCTTTTAATGTATTTAATATAAGATTGATATTTTTAATAATATTTGGTCTAAATATAATATCATCTTCACATATAAATCCATAATCATAAGGACTATTTAATATTTTTAACCAACAATTAATATGAGATACACTAATAGATACTTCAATAGGATTTATGAAAGATGTATTTTTAACTAATTTTTTCATATATGCATTATAGATTAACTTTGAAGAATACTCTGCACCATTTACACATATATTTCTATAAAATTTTAATTTAGCTTCTTTTGCAGTCTTCTTAAATGCTCTTAATCGTTCTGTATGTTTATCACAATTAATTACTAATGATAGCATTTTTATATCAAAATTAGAAGAATATTCTTTAATATTAGATATACTCCCTTCTTCAAATCCTAATTGTTTATGTAAACTTGTTAATTTCATACTATTAATTAATATTTTTTTATTACAAATACGATCATTATGAATATAAATATATTTATAAATATTTATTTTTTACATTCTATATTTAAACTCATTAATTCACCATTAATCTTATCCATATGTGGTATATATGCTTGTGAATAGTCATCAATATGTGAATGTTCAGTATTTTTCCAATCCCATAATTTAATATTTTTAAATCCAATATTTTCTAATATATCATATAAATCATTATAATCATATACAGTTTTATGATAAATATGACTATTGTCATTTTTAGTTTTCCATTTACCATAAAAAGGACCTAAACATTGTTTTAAATTAATTATGCCTTCATTATATAATTTAGTATAAATTTTAAAATTAGGTACAGATAATCTTAATATACCATTTTTTTTTAATTTTATTTTCCATTTTTTTAGTAATTCAATAACCTCTTCTCTATCAAAATATTCTATTGTATGAGATGAATATATAATTTCTATACTATTATCTTCAAATGGTAAATCAACTATATTATTTGAATGAATATGAGAATAATTTGTTTTATCTATATGAATCCAATCCTGACCGAAATTTGTTTTACCACAACCTAAATTTAATTTCATTATATATATATATATATAAATTATAGTTTATATATGAATAAATAAAGATATACTAAATATATTATACTTTATTAAATTAATTAAAATAAACTTATTTTTAAAAAATAAATACAAAATTATTAAATAATATAATTTTGTTTTTGTAAAGTTTCTATATTTTTTTCAAAATAAGGATATAACATTATATTATAAGTTGATAATTTAGCTGTTTGAAAATTAGGGAAGTCATTACCCCATTTTATTTTAAAAAATAACCTACTTGGTATTTGATAATTTTCATATGTTTTTTTTACTAATTGTGCTTCATGTTCTCTATTTAAATCGTTGCCGTCTAATGTAATATAAGTAATATTATTTTCTAATTGATTTAATAAATAAGAGTGTGTATGATCATTTATACTTGATTTATTTTTATTAAGTAAATAAGCTCTTATAAAATAATCATGTTCGTGTTTTCCACATAAGAATCTTTCATCAAATAATCCAATTTTTTTTATAGCATTTACAGTAAAACTCATAAATCCATCACCCGAACCAAATGATATAAAATTATATGTTTTATGATAATTTATAATGTTTTCAACCCATTTTTTTTTAAACTTTTCATCATTCTGAACACATATTAAAATATCACAGTCCGGATTACTTAAATCTTTAAATCCATTTACAATAGCAGCATTCCAATCTTTTGATATATGACCACATGAAAAATCAGGTCTTAATGAATTATTTATTATATTAACTTTAGAAATATATTCTTGATTAATTTGTATATTAGAATGGTTATTTATAATATTAATTTCATAATTATAATTAATGATATCACTTTCAAATAATGTTTTTAGATTCCAATTATTTAATACGAAATTATTATTATATGTTAAAATATAAATTTTTATTTTCATATTAATATATATGAACATACATAATAAATCTTTAAATATAATATTTAAAGAATTTTATGATTCAAATATAAATTATATAGTAATAAGAGGATTTTTAAAATTACCTTTAACAGCTGATACAGACCTAGATATAATAATTAATAATAATGATTTTAATAAAGCAATCAATATATTAAATAAATATTGTTATAAAAGAACTGAATGTGATATAGAAATTAATATAAATAATAAACTATTACGTTATTATTCTTTTAGAACACAAGGGGAATATAATAATAGTATGTCAAATGGATGTATGCAGTTAGATATATATAATTATTGTTTTAATTTTGAAGGTAAAAACATATTTGTAGTACCAGATCTATTTGAAACAAATTTATTTTTGAATAAAATTAAAAAAGATTTATATTATATACCATCAAATGAATATGAAATTATATTATTATGTATGAGAAGTATTTATGATCAAAATTATAATTGGCAGCAAAAACATATAAATAGAATTAAAAATATCTATAATAATAAAGATAAATTATTAGAAACTATAAACTTATATGAAAATTCTAATAATATTTTAAAACATTTAAAAAAAATTTTAGATATATAAATATGGTGTTATATACAATAAAAGATAGTAACGATTATATAATTAATAGTAATGATATAAATTTTATTGTATTATGGAAAGAAAATATAGAAATAACAGAAACAATAGAAAAATATTTTAAGAATGATATTATTAAAAAAATATATATTAAAAATTTAACAATAGAAGAAAGGTATAATATTATTTGTAAAATATATAATGATAATAATTTCGAAAAAGATAGTCGCACATATGAAAATCAATTAATAACTATTTATATAATAAAAAATAAAAATCCTATATATAAAATAATTCAAAGAGGTCGCACAACAGAACCTCGTAATATGACTATGTTTAATTTTAAACATAATATATTGAATATTTCAAGAAGACCTGAATGGTTTCATAGTTCAAATAATGTAATAGAAGGATATTTTATAATAAATGCATTCAAATTAGATAAATATAATTTGCATTCACCTTATACTTATGTAGATGTAAATACATTAAAAGTAGCTGTATGGACATCATGGCCACATATTAAAGATAGAAAACCATATAATTATATATTAACACCATTAAGTAATACACCACAATTCAAATATTTAAATAATAATAAAGAACCATATATTGATTTTATAAAAAATTGTGACCCACGAGTACCTGATGATTTTAATAAATTAATTAATACTTTTGATTATAAAAACTATAATAATTTAACAGAACAATTAAAATTGGTTAATGTAGGAATTTCTGATAATAATGAAATAATTATAATAGATGGATGTCATAGAGCATCATTATTACTATATCATAATATAAAGTATATAAAAGTTTATATAAGAAATATTAAATACCCATTTTATAATATTAATTAATAATTTTATGTCTCCATTTATTTAATGTAAAATGAACAAATTCTTTAAATATATATTTTAATTTATAATCTATTTTTTTTTCAATAAGATGTTGTTTTGCAATAGTATGATTGCTTTTCATATTATCTTTATATTTTATTTTATAATTTATTAAATCATTATAAATATGTGAATATATATCAGCGTCTTCACTATTTAATATAAACCAATAATCAAGTAAACCTGTTTCTTGTGCTTTAATAGAAGCATCGTCCCAGGTTGAAACATATATATTTTTATTATTAAAATTAAAATTAATATTTAATAAAAATATACAATCAAATCTAACTATTAAGACATATTCATATTTAATATTATTTTCAATTTCATATATTTTTTTTAATTTTAAAACTTCAGAATGACTATACCACCTAGACATTATTGAGTTCCATTTTATATCTATATCAAAAAATATAGAATTATCTATTTTATATTTACATGGTTTATAATTATTTATTAGTTCATTATTATTATCATTATTATTATTATTATTATCATTATTATTCCAAGTGTGAAAAAATATGTCAAATTTTTTATCTTTATTAAAATTAATAATATGTTTTTTTATACTATTTAATGCTAAATTATATTCAATTATTTCATTTTTATCATTTTTACCTGAATGTAAACCATAAAAACAAATTGCGATAGACATAATATATATATATAATAATTATTTAAATATAAATTTACACATATATATATATATATATATATAATGATTATATTAATTCCATTAGGGGGAATTGGAGAAAGATTTAAACAAAATGGTTATAAAAAACCAAAAGCATTAATTAATATTTATGGTAAACCAATAATATTTTATTTACTAGATAATTTAAATATTACGAATATTGATTATATATATATTCCATATAACAAAGAATATAAAAAATATAGATTTGAAGATTTTTTAATTAAAAACTATCCAACTATTAATTTTAAATTTTTTTGTCTAGAAAATAATACTAACGGGGCTGCTGAAACAATTAATATAGGACTAAATAATCTTAATGAAAATAGAAATTTACCAATTATATGTTTAGATAGTGATAATTTTTATAATTGTGATATAATTTCACAATGGAATGGAGAAAATTGTATTTTTTCATTTGAGGACTTAAATCAAACTCCTATATATTCATATATAAAAATAGATGATAATAATCAAATTATAGATATTAAAGAAAAAGAAAAAATTTCTAATAAAGCGTGTACTGGTGCTTATGGTTTTAGTTCAATTAATAAATTAAAAAAATATACATTTAAAATTATTAAAGAAAATATAACTCAAAAAGCAGAGTTTTATACAAGTGGTGTAATAAAAGAAATGATAAATAATGGATATAGTTTTCAAAATAAAACTATATTAAAATCTGATTTTATATGTTTAGGGTCTCCTTTTCAAATGAAACTTTTCTATAATAATTGTCCGTGTAAAAATTCAGTAAATGACGAAATTATAATTAGTCATAAAAGAATTTGTTTTGACTTAGATAATACACTTGTAACATATCCTATTATTAAGGGAGATTATTCAACTGTAAAACCAATTGAAAAAACCATAAACTTTTTGAAATATTTAAAAAGGTTTAAAAACACTATTATAATTTATACTGCGCGAAGAATGAAAACACATAATGGAAATATAGGTAAAATAAATTCAGATATAGGTAAAATAACATTTGAAACATTAGAAAAGTTTAATATCCCATATGATGAAATATACTTTGGAAAACCATATGCTGATTTTTATATAGATGATTTAGCATTTAATTGTTTTGATGATTTAGAAAAAGAATTAGGATACTATAATAATATTATTGAACCAAGAGATTTCCACACTATTCAAAATACTATGGATACTATAATAAAAAATGGTGATTTAAGTGGAGAAAATTATTATTATAAAAATATACCTATATATTTGAAAGATATGTTTCCTATATATTTATTAGGAAATAATAATAGTATTACAATAGAAAAAATAAACGGTATAACGATTACTGATTTATATTTATCTGAAATACTTAATGAAAATACACTTATTCATATATTAAATAGTATAAATAGAATTCACAATTGTGATATAGTTATGGATAATAATATTAATTTATATGAAAACTATGCTTTAAAATTAATAAACAGATTTAACAATTTCGATTATTCGTTATTTGAAAATAGTAATAATGTATATAAATTAATATTAGAACAATTACAATATTATGAAAAACGAAATTTAGGAAAAAAAAAAATCATTCATGGAGACCCTGTATTTACTAATATAATTATTAATAATTATGGTAAAATTAAATTTATAGATATGCGTGGAATAGTGGGTGATAAATTAACCATATATGGTGATTGGCTATATGATTGGGCAAAAATTTATCAATCATTGATTGGTTATGATGAAGTTTTATTATCAAAGTTTATTAATAAAAATTATAAAAATAATATGATAGATATTTTTAAAACTTATTTTATTAATAAGTTTTCAGAAAATGATTTCAAAAATCTAAAACTAATTACAAAAAGTTTATTATTTACTTTAATACCTTTACATAATAATAATAAATGTAGTCATTATTATAATTTAATATTTTCTACTTATTTACATTAAATTATAATATTTAGAACATAGAATCTTAATATATTACCACAATGTAAATTTAATTTGATTATATTTATAGTTATATTTATAAATACATATATATGTCTAAAATTAAATTAAATGTATGGTCTGGATTATGTAATCAATTATTACCATTAGTTTCTTGTATATATTTAGCTGAAAAATTTAATAAAAATATAATTTATAATGCGGAACCTTTATGGGTTTGTGATTATAAAACAAACTATTATATTTATGAGTTTTTTATTTTTCCAAATATATGTAAAAAAAATGATATATTATTAACTAATAATTATAATGATTACATAATTACAAATGATAATTGTATTAATACGATAAATTTAAATAATAATTTATTTATAGAAAAATGTTATTGGTTATTTTGTTTAGATAATGAAATTAATAAATTTAAACCCCAACCATTTACAAATATTATTAAAAATAATTATCTTTTAGATATACAAAAAATTTTACATAATATTAAATTAATAGATATTTTAAATCAAAAAATAAAAGAAACAACAAGAATATTTGATAATAACACAGTAGGTATTCATTTTAGAGGTGCAGATGGAGGTTTTACATCAAATAAAAATAATATAGAGAAATTAGATAATTTAATATTATCATTAGACCAAAATCAAATGATTTATTTATCTTGTGATTGTTATAATATAGAGATTTATATAAAAAAAAAATTTAAAGATAAAATAATCACTATGATTAATCCCTTTGGTAATGATGATTCACAAAAAGTATGTAATAATAAAAATAGTGTAATGAATAGTATTTGTGAAATGTATATATTATCTAAATGTAATGAATTATATGGTACTCGTACTAGTTCATTTACTTTTACAGCGTGGTTATTATCAAAAATTAATGAATTAAAGTTTTGGAATTAATCATTATCTACATAAATTTTTTTTTCAAAATATATTGAACCCTTATCTTTAAAATCATTTATATCAGGATTTCCCCATATTTCATAAAAATATGCATAATTTAAATGGGTAATCATAGTATTCCATGTTTTAAATTCTAATTCTACATTTGGATAAAATAATTTAAAATATGTTTGTGCTTTATTCCATATTTCCTCACTTAAATATATTTTTTTATCTTTTTCACCTATTTTTATAATACAATCACCTATATCACTTCTACGAATTAAATTATTATTTATAATATTATTACCCCATCTTATACTATATCTACATAAACAACTACTGTATTTAGTATTTATAAATTGTAATATATCATTTTTTTTTACATTAATTAAATCCCCGCATATACATATACAATCACCATATACAGAATATGCTGTTATTAATGTAGTTTTTACATATTCATCTTCAACTTTTAGAATATTAATATTATTATTATAATTTATTACGTGGTTTATTAATTTAATATTATTTTTATGAATT
>CEQY01396384.1_pt1 | contig 16081 bp, 15 predicted proteins | sample 361391 | NCBI WGS metagenome assembly CEQY01 (sample SAMEA2621075, study PRJEB7988) | marine metagenome | isolation source: saline water (ENVO:00002010), including | reverse complement strand
AAACATTTGGAGATCATACTGTTTTAGATGGGCTTGATTTTAAAATTCACGAAGGCAAAATTACGACTCTTCTTGGATTCTCTGGAGCGGGTAAGTCGACAATCCTTAAACATATTTTGGGAATTTATCATCCCACTGATGGGGAAGTGAGAGTCCTTGATACCAATCTGACAGACTTATCTGATAAAGAGGTAAGGCAATTTAGGACAAGTTTTGGTATGAGTTTTCAATACTCCGCACTGTTTGATTCTATGACAAACTTTGAAAACGTAGCCTTTCCTTTGCGTGAGTTTACAAAATTAACAGAGCAAGAAATCACGGCAAAAGTTTTAAAACTCATGGAGCAAACGGGTTTAGAGGAGCACGCATTTAAAAAACTTCCTTCAGAAATTTCTGGAGGGATGAGAAAAAGAGTTGGACTCGCAAGAGCATTGGCGCTTGAACCTAAAATTATGCTGTATGATGAACCAACCACTGGACTGGATCCGATCACAACGCATATGGTTGATGATTTAATTCGCACTACTCACCAAAGAAATGCGCATATTCCGATGACTACTGTCATTATCTCCCACGATATAGCGGCAACCTTGAGAATATCTGACTATGTTGCTTTTTTGGAAAAGGGAAGAGTGGTGGAACACAGCTCTGTAGAGCAGTTTAAAAAATCAAAAAATCCCGTCATCCAAAAATTTATCGAGCTTTCTACTCACTAGGCCGAAAGTCATTTTTTTTGAGAATTAACGCAAAGATTCAAAGTTAGATAGTCCTAGTAATTTTGTCCTGTTGGGATACAATAAAAGGATAAAATTTCAAGATTTAGGAAGATGCTTTTGAATGAATTTAAAGTAGGACTACTAGCCTTTTTTGCGATTGCATCATTGGTGGTGGTATCCCTTCAGATAACGGCAAACAAGGCAACCTTTGGTGAGTTCGTTGAGTACAAGACGATCCTTGAAGATGCCACTGGAATTTACGAAAACTCAAGTATCAAAGTCGCGGGTATCGTTGCAGGTAGAATAAAAAAAGTTTCTCTCTCTGGTTCACAAGCATTAATCACATTCGAAGTCTTAGAAAATATTAAAATTACCAAGTTCTCCCGGTTGAGAATAAAAAGTGTAGGTTTTCTAGGGGACAAGTATATTGATATTTTCCTCGGTAACCCTGATGCACCAAGGCTTCCGGCAGGGGATATGGTTCCCTCTAATACAGGAGCTGGTTTTGAGCAACTGGGAAAAGATGCCTCTGAGATTTTAAAAGATGTTAAGGTCATTGCGAAAGTTATCAAAGACTCTCTTTATACTGATGACCAACAAAACGCGATTAAACAAATCGTTCAACAAATTAATGAATTCAGTCACAACGCCAATGATATTTCTAAAACTCTTAAACGAGTGTTAGAAAAAAACGAATCATCTGTAGATAAAACAGTGGCTAATCTTGAACGTGTCACCGAGCAGTTGGCTTATGAGACGGACCGCTATGCTGATGGTTCATTTATGAACGACTTAGAAGATATAGGTCCTATCCTAGAGAAAGTTGATGCCGCAGTCACTGATATGAAAGTTATTATAGCTGACATGCGAGCAGGTAAGGGAACTGTTGGTAAGTTACTTAGAGATGAAGAGGTGGTTGATTCAGTCAATCAAACATTGTCCGGTTTGAATACTATTGTAAATCGAGTTAATAATTTTAAAACAGATGTCATGATCTATACCGGTGTAAATAATATCGACGGTTCTAAAACAGAACTAGATGTTGATTTGATGCCTAGTCCAGAGAGATTTTTTCGTTTTGGTTTTGTCTCGGGAGATGGAACAACTTTAAGAAAGATTACGACAAATACTGTTACAGTTGATGAGGGTGATCCTACAGTTACTGAAGATATCGAAGTGGATGAAAACCCCTTCCGTTTCAACCTCCAAATTGGACGTAGGATAAATCGAGTCACTTTGAGAGCAGGTTTGATAGAAACCACAGGTGGGGTAGGTGTTGACTATCTCCTACCTCAGTATGGAATTAGAAATTCTTTTGAAGCCTATGACTTTAGAGAAGATATCGGTCTCAACCTTCGCTACACATTTGAATTTAGAATTTGGAATGTTCTCCATGCTAAGTTTATGGGTGACGATCTTGGTAGGGGGACAGATAACCATATTTATACTTTCAGTGCGGGATTAAAGTTCTCGGATGAAGACTTAGCGGCACTTATAGGGTTGGCGTTATAAATGGTAAAAAACTGGCTCATTCGAACAAAAAATAACCATATTTTGGGGCCTGTATCGAGAGAAAAAATTAGAGAGCTCATTAGTAATGGTTCCATAAAAGGTGATGATGAAATTTGCTCAGGCAATGGATATTGGATTCATGTAAGAGAGCAAGATCTTGTGGCACGCTATGTGATGGGAAGCGAGCAACAACCATTTAACCCCGTTCAAGAAGCAGAACCAGTTTTTGCACTCTCTCCTAATAAGGATGATTTAGAATATCCTAAAGGGGAGGATAAACTACCAGGAAATGAAGATTTAGAATATCCAGATAGGGAAGGTTCACAAACAGATGCTACCCAAATAGGGTTAAGCTTGGCAGACTTGGCCCCGAGTTTGAATCCAGATGAAATGGATAGAGACTCCACCGATCCTTCTAAAAAAAAAAATGCGATGACGACAAAAGCTAAGCTTTCCCAAGAGGTCCCTATTCCTCAACTCAAGCGAAGAAACCAAAGCGTTGCAGCTAAAAAAGAATTAAAAAGACATGCTATTTTTGAAGGGAAAAATTTAATTTTTCTCCTTATCTTTTTTCTCACAATTGCTATCTACTTATTTTTAAACAGATCAACCTTCATAAAGCAAATCATTAATTATACGGGGCAAGTTAATATAATTCCTGCCGTACATGCTCAGACGATGACAAGTTCCGCTAAAAAAAAAATTGGTTTTTCCCAGTTCGCATAGAAAATGAGCTTTTTGAATTTGCTCTGGAAAGATCCCTGGTCTCATTTGAGCCAATTACCAAGCTAAAAAAAGAAATTGACTGTAATCAACGTCTTTCAGAGAAAGAGCTCGCACTTGCGTTCTACGCTTCTATGGAAGAGTTAAAGCTTTTTATTAAGTGCTATAATGAACAGTATAGTTTCAAAAAGACAAACCTAAGATTTCAAAAAATTCCCATTAAATTTGATTTGCAAAAAAAGCAATCAGAATCAAATCTCTTTGAAAGAGAAGAAGCCTTTTTAGATCTGTTTCGAAAGGTTATCGATGAGAAATTTGAGTATGAAAAATTCTATTTTTATCAAAAGAAAATAAGTCGTCATAATCATATATTAGCAAGACTAGTTGAATCTTTCATCTTTATTAAACAGTCAAATATGTCTCGGGCAAAGAAGATACTTCTCGATATAACTAAGCACGATCTAAGCTACCATATATTTAAAGGGGAACGTCCCAGGTTTACCATCGAAAAACAAATAGACCTCTCAAGAGAAATTTTGAAAGAACTAGGTTTATACTTTGAAGGTCAAAACGAATTTAAAAATCTTATTTATTATCTCTACGCTCACACCTCTGGGCGGTTCCAAGCGATGATTAAAGAAGAGTTTGAATTAAGTTTAAAGCTCTCCAAGATACGAGAATATTACTCCTCTTATAGTTTCGGTAAACCTTACCCTTTTTTATGGGGACCTCTTGTTTTCGAGAATAGTTCACTCGCAGAATATATTAAAGCGCTTGATCTGAATGATGAAAAGACCATACCAACTTCCAAAGAAGCCTTACTTTTTTATAGAGAAATTGATGCCATTCCAAGACACGCTAAAAAGTCTATTCTCACTCTATTCAGAGACTTGCAGACTTCGAGAGATTTATACGATCAGTTCCTTGAAATTAGCTTATGGGAGAACGAGAAGTTTTTTGGATTCTTGAATGCCAATGACGTTAAATTTAAAAAAATATTGGCAGCTACTAAAAGAGATTATTTTAAAGAGCTTCTGGAAAAAAAGAAACATCAAAGCTTTGCTATATTCCAGCTTATCAGTCTGGGAGACTGGAATTCATCTTATATTTTAGAGTTAGCGCAACATGAAAACGATAAGTTATAGTCAACCAGAGTTTTATCATTTTTCAGAAGATAGTATTGAATTAGCAAAGTTTGCAAGTCAGTTTTGGGCCAAAGAAAAAAAGCTTCATCTCGTCGATATGTTTGCGGGATGTGGAGTCGTAGGGATAGAGTTCTTTTTTCGTCATCAAGATACTGTGCAATTAACATTTATTGAAGCTGAAGAACAATATCTTTCTCATCTAGAAGAGAATACTCAAAGTGCAAGAATAAATATGATAAGCCATTTTTCTATTGAAGATATCTCTACTATTGAGACGGTCCCTGAGGATGCCTACATCATAGCTAATCCCCCTTATTTTTCAATCAATACCGGCCGTGAGCCAAGTGACATAAAAAGGAGACGGGCAAATTTTATCAGAATTGAAAACTGGAGAAGATGGCTAGATTTGGTCGCGAATCACCAAGTTCTTTTTTTGGGGCGTGAAGATTCAAATTTAATTTCTTGTGATTGTAGAATTAAAAAATTAAAAAGCTTAAATAATAAAACGGGAATTTTTACTTTAGATAGAAATTCATAATGGCCTGTTTGACCTCAGGGTCCTCTATATCTTCTGTGATAGCCTGAGCTTTTTTGACTAAAGCTTTATACTCGGGAGAGTAAGGATGTAATGCATTCTTTTTAGGTTCTTTTACTTTAGAAGATGATTCTTGGAAATGAGCTTGGAAGTCATTGTGGGAGAATTTAATTCTCTTAATATGATTAAACGAAGGAAACTTCGTGTGAATTTTTTCAAGAATCTGAGGACTCAGAAAGCCAAGCTCTTGGGCAAAAATACTATGTTTGCAGGCCACAAATAAAGTGCCCTGCTTTATCTTTAGAGGAAGCGTATTTTGTCCCATAAAGTCACCGACTATCTCTTGCCAGTTTTGAATCAAGTGGATGAAGCTAAACACACCCTCATTTTTGGTGTAATAGCCTTTTTGGGACCTCCAGTAACGTTTTTTTTGGTCTGTAGTATAGACTTCTTTATCCTGGGTGTTTTTAGCAAGAATATCGGCGAGAGATTTGATCATTTTCACAGAGGTAATTTAGCACAGAGAGTTCAAAATGATAAGATGATGCGCTGCGGGTCATTTGTCTGTATGCTAGTAATGGAGTAAATATGAAGAGATGATAAAATTTTTGGTGACCTGTTTAATATTGAGTCTTTTTTCCGGCTGTGCGGGCTACCGCTTTCAAAGTAAGTTCAATCCTTTCGCCCAATACGGGATTAAGTCAATATCCGTCCCAATGTTTTACAATAAAAGTAATTTTGCGGATGTTTCGGGCCCATTCACTAAAGAGATTTATAAGACCTTGCTTGAGTTTAAAAACTTAAAACTTTCAACAACGCCAGAGCGTGCGGATGCCGTTTTAATTGGAATTGTTGAGTCCAGAGCAAAACGAAAAGAGTCTATCGTGGTTAGGAACCGAAAAAGAGCGGAGGCAGTTTTTGGAAGTGATTCTCTTGGAGAGGATAGGCAAGACTTTATCGTCCCTTCGGTTAACCAAATTGGCTTACGATTAAGAGTTGTTGTCATAAAGCATCCTACTCCAACGGAGATTAAGTTTTTTCAAACTCAATTTAGTAAATCTGTCTTAAGTTCAAAGGTCATTTTCAATGAAACTTTTGATCTTAGTCGAAGCTATAATTTAAAAGAACTTCGAGATGAAGGGATTGCGGTCTTAGGCTCTCAAAACCGAGGAGTTGAAAAACAGCAAATTCAATGGATGGCGGAAGGAGCGGCTCAAAGTTTTAAGGATATGATTCTCTATGCTTTCTAGGGGAAAAATTTGGGAAATCTTGGCGCCGAACAAAACAGTTTTGGACTATCAGAAGCCATTACATGCTTTATATTGCTATGATCAACATATTTTTCAATATTTAAAACCAAAATTTGACGTTAAATTTCAAGTAGTCATGGGCAATGAAGTTTCGCAAGACTGGATTGATCAAAAACTTAAAACGATGGATTTGTTTGGAGGAGTTGATAGCTTTTTGGTTCATTTTGCTGAATCTATTCCAACTGAAATTATGGATCAGTTTCTCGAACCAGAAAATTTAATTTTAGAACAAAGACATATCATATTGAATTTTTCAAAAGACTCAAAACTCTTTAAGAAAATTTCTGCAAATGAGAACTTCGATTGTATTCAAGTAGATCCTCCTGCTTTCTGGGAAGAAAGAGAGCTTCTTAGATTTTTAAGTCAACAAAAGAGTGTCTATTTAAGCTTTGAAGCCGAGCAGTTTTTTTGTGAACGAGTTTCTTTTGAAATTGGTGCCTATTCAGATATTTTAGATGTACTTGCTTTACGATCAAATGCTTCCTCTGGAATCTCGGTAGATCAAATCAAAGAGGTTTTAACTCAGAATAAATTTGATCAATTTAAATTAGCGGAACTATTTGGATCAAAAAAGATGACTCAATTTTATAGAGAATTAATAGAATTAGTGGAGCAAAACCAGGATTGTTACGGCTTTTTGTATTTTATGCATAATCATATGCAAAAAGTACATGACCCATCTTATGCCGATTCGAAAAAACGCCTTTCAAAGTATGACAAACAAATTATTCATCAACAAAAACTTTGGAAAACGTCTCAATCAGCTAGGGCCGCTAATTACTTCAATGATCTTTTGACACTCTATAAAATGGATAAAGATGGCTTTCTTGGTCGTCTAAGAAGTGACCTCCTAAAAGTACTCTTTACTTAATTTAGATAACTCTTGCACTTGCTTGAACAAATGAATAAAAGAAAACAGCATTCGGATCTCTAGCCACTTGTCTAAGTTCTTGGTGTGCTAACTCAGCAGTTTCTTCATCTATGACTTTATCACTTACCAGAAGGTTCTTTGCACTCATAAGAAGTTCAGTCCAATAATCGATAGTCTCTCTTCTCTCGTCTGGATGGCGGTTATCAATATGCCAGGATTTAACCTTCGTTTGGATATCTGTAAATCCCAGCTCGAGAAGTAGGTTTCCAAGCTTAGCACCTACAAAGGGATCTCCTGCATTTTCGTATTGATAATCATTAAATGCCATCCAATACTTCCAAAGATTTGGAGAATAGGGATCGAGAAAAAACGAAGAGTTCATAACCTCTGTCACATAAACGATAGAGCCTGGTTTTAAGACTCTTCTGACTTCACTAAGAATTTTTTTGGGTTCGGTTACATGCTCAAGAACCCAGCAGAGAAAGGCACCATCGAATACACTTGAATTAAAATCCATATGACCTGCATTCATTAATTGGTAATCATAGCGTCCTTTTAGATGAGGATATTGACTAAGGTTTGCTTTCGCTGTTTCAAGTTGCTTCGGGTTAAGCTCGATGCCAGTAAGTTTTAACTTTGGAAACCTTCTTAACAAGATCTCTGATTGGGCCCCAACTCCTGATCCAACTTCAAGCAAATGTTCTACACGTGAGAGGTTTACCCCATCATAGACGATTTGCTCAGCAAATTGAGCCTGAGTTATAAGGCGGTCTTGTTCTTCTTTAGAAAAACCATGTAAGTAGGGGAAGTCTTTAGGATCGCTCATGATTTATATCCTCTGCTAAGTTTTTAGCTGCGTTGAAGATTTCTCTAAGACTTATACCACCGATATAATTTCCGAACAAACCAATATTTTTAAACTCGCAAGAACTTATTTCTTCGATAACTCTAAAACGTTGAAAATTGTATAAAGGAAGTCCTTTCTCCCAAGACGTAATAGATAAATGTAGTTTTTGCTGCCAGGCATTTTCCATACCTAATGCCTTGAGTTCGTTCTCAAGGTTCTCTGAAATATTTTCGCACCCATCCATGATAAAGGTATAAGAATGGTGGGTTTCAGATTTCCTTTGATCCGGAAAAATTTCCCAATTAGCTAAGAGGCCTCTTATTTTTCCAGGATAGGCCCTTGGAGAAAATAAGCATCCAAAACTATTCTTTAAGGCTTTAATTTCATACTTTGTAAATAGAGTGGCAGAACTCAGGGCTTGGTAATCAATTTCATTTAACCTCTGGTGCAATTCTGGATTTTCAGCTTGGAGTAGATTGGATGCCTCATGTGCATTAGTGCAAATAATGGCATTGTGAGGAAGCACTTTCTGATACGAGGATGTTTCAATTTCTTTGGAGATATAAGTTTTAATGGCTTCAGTGAGTTCTTTCATTCCTCCGCTGAAGCTTACACTTCTAAATTTGAAGGGAGATTTATTTTTTTTTATCTTAATTAAGAAGTCTAGGTAAGATGTAATATTTGAAAAATCTATCCCAGGAAATAAAGAGCTTAAGTGAAGCTGGTTTGAATCTGCAGCATATATACCTAGCATTGCAGCTGCAAATACTTCGTTTTGAATATCATCACCCCCTAATGGGGCTAAATATTCGGCGAGAGTCATTTCTGGATAATATTTAGGAGTCGTTTTAAAGAGGAGTTTTGAACTAAGACTCACCAGCTCACCTGCACCTAAAACAGGCGAGGAAAATTTAGTTTTACGATAAATCTTTTTTTTTAATTTCTTGGCAGCGAAAAGGGGAGTGAGGTTCAGTTCCTTTATTTCATCCAGCATTGGTTCATTCATATAAAATGCATGAGCTGCTGTCTCTGAATTCCCAAAGGGACCTGATAGACTATTGATTTTTCCGCCTACACGAGGTTCTTTTTCGTAGAGTTTAAATGGAATTTGGTATTTTTTAAAAAAGTAGCCCAAACATAAGCCCGAAAAACCCCCTCCAATAATATAGATAGGTTTTTGTGGATCTATATTCCCAATACTACAGCTTGAGCTGAGTTTCATTTAAACTTCTTTTAAAACCTCTTGAAGGTCGCCTGATTCAAACATTTCAGTAATGATATCATTTCCACCAACCAGCTTCCCTTTGATATAGAGTTGTGGGAATGTTGGCCAGTTGGAGTATTCTTTTAATCCTTGGCGGATATCCATATCTTGCAGGATATCAAAAGTCGTAAACGACTTACCAATATGTTTTAAAATCGCAACGGTATTGGCAGAAAAACCACATTGTGGAAATTCTGAGTTTCCCTTCATAAAAAGAACAATATTGTCGCTTTTTAATATTTCCTCAATTCTCTCAGTAATATTACCTTGTACATCATTCGGACTTAATTCTTTTGTACTAGAGATATCTTGGTTTAAGATTTTGAAAGGATTTTCATTTTCGCTCATAATTTATTCCTCCGATGCAGCTTGATAAGTTTGGTATTTTTCCATCGTCATAGTTTTTATTTTAACAGCATGAACCTTTTCTTTTAAAGATTCCCTTAATATATCCATAACTATTTGATGTTGATCGATTAGCATTTTTCCTTTGAATTCATCGCTGGCCACAAGAACGGCTAAGTGATCCATGGTTCCAGTCATATCACCTACCTCAGCTATCGCTCCTGGAAGCTTATCCTCGATAAGTGTTTTGATCTCGTCCATTGGTGTCATCTAAGGTACCTCAATAATTAAGCTTGTAACCAGTGTTGCTAGTCTAAAAACAACAGTGGTTAACCCCAGTGGTTTATGCCATTTTCTTATTGATTCGTCACCCTTGTTAAGTCTAGTTCCTGTGTAAAGCAGACAAAAATATAGGAGCACCGTGCTAACAGCTAATGAAATATGAAAGTTAAGAAACCATGGATTTGTCATCGCTTTGGATGCTGTATTAATTGCTTGGCGAGTTAATTCAATCTGAGCTACTAGGAGGAGGTCCCAGGCAATGACAATTTTCATAATTCGCATATGTTTAAAACGAATTTTTCTCTGTGATACACCATACAGCATCAAAGCAACAATGATAAACGACTGGACCTGAAAGAAGACTGATGATGACATTTGATTTACCTTCTCATAAATTAACAGACTGTATTCTTTCAAAAAATCAAACGGGTGGCAATATGCATGAACTTGGACACTGGGCGGTAATAGACATCGAGACCACCGGGGTTGACCCAAGCTACGACGATATTATTGACTTAGGTTACGTTCAATTTGAAGGTACCAAGCTCGTAAAGAAATACAGTTCTCTGGTCAGAACTGAAAATAAATTGTCGCAATTCATTCAAAAACTCACTGGAATCAAACAGGAGATGGTAAAAAAAGCTCCTGCATGGGACAAAGTCGTTCAAGACCTGTGGGATCTCGAAGGTCATACCTTAGTCGCTCATAATGCAAGTTTTGAGGAGCAATTTCTGTCAAACTCTTTTGAGGACTTAGGCGGAGAGAGAAAACCGGAGATCTTTGCAGACTCACTGTATTTTATGGCATTAATTTTCCCCGAGCGATCAAGCCTTAACCTGGAGGGCTTGATTGTCGATCTCCAAATAGCTGACTCTGAAGAACATAGAGGTCTTAGTGATTCTTTGGATCTTTTGAAAGTGATGCTTTTATCAGTCTATATCACTCACTTTGATCTTGAATTGAGAAATTTTCTCATTGACCAACTAGACAGTTTTAGAAATGAGGAGTTTTGGTTTAAAAATTTCTTTCAACTCTCAAAAGATGAACTGTTAGAAATTTCTACTCAAATAGATTTTCCCTTGGAAGAAAAATTTGCTCATTATAAAAGTCATCATAGCTCTCGCCAAGATGATGTAGAGGGTTCTCTGGACCTTGACCTTAGTTTCTCAGGAGAAAATATTCGAGAGATACTTCAAGATGAGGACACAATTAAATCAAAGCTTCCCTACTATACTTATAGACCTTCTCAGGAACAACTTTCATTGAGAGTAGGGCAGTCTTTTAAGAATGATATACATGCTCTGATTCAGGCACCAACTGGGACAGGGAAAACATTAGGTTATCTTTTGCCGGCAATTTTAAAAGCCAAAGAGAGTAAAGAGCAAATTTTAATTTCGACGGGAACTAAAACCCTTCAAAATCAGGCCATGGCAAAGGACATTCCTGGAGTCCAGTCTTTATTGGGGCTTAAAAATGATAAATTGAAAGTATTGAGACTTGTAGGGTCTGGGAATCATTTTTGTGAACTCTTGTTTCGAAATGAAGATGATGAAAACCTTCTTGATTTAAGAAACTTCGAAGAAAAGATGGCGCGTGCCTATTTTGAAGTAGCCTTTTTTAATAATAGGAGAGTCAGTGATTACAATAATGTTATCACAAGAGAAAATATTCCCTATGTTATGAAGCGAAAGATTAAACCTCTTTCAGATCTAGAAGATAATATCAAGGTTGATTTTAGGGCCTGCACGGGTAGTAAATGTCCCTTCAAAAATGAGTGTTCTTATTTGCAAGGGCTTCGAAAGGCGAAAGAGGCAGATGTCATTGTTGGCAATCACGCTCTCACTCTTGCTTGGCCAAGAGGCGTAGAGCGCCCAAAATATTTGGTGATCGATGAAGCTCATAAATTAGAATCAGAGGCAACACGTGCATTTACCATGCAATTAACGCAAGCTGAAATTGAAACTTTCGCTAGAAATCTTCCGAATATGATTGCACCGGTTTTTTACTTATTAGGTGCTGAGAAAGGAGATGAGGAATTAACTCAACGTCTTCGAAAGGAGGCCGCTGCTACTTCGAAAATGATAGATGAGAATATAAGCGAATTAACGAATTTAATCGAGAGGTTTGCACGAAAACTATCCAATTATACTGATATATATTGGAATGAATTTCTTATGTTTAAACAAGAGCAGCTAAAAGATAACTTGGAGGCTGGACTATTTAATCAAATCGACTCACTTAGATATATCTTTAGAGGCTTTTACGAACTCATTTTACCACTAATGAATAGGTGGAATATAGGTCAGTTGAACGATGAGAATGATTTGAAGGCATTTAGCCTCTTTGAAGCAGCTGCGGGAAATATTGAAGAGGCTCACAATACCTTAGAAAAAATGATGGAGAACCCTGAGGAGTTTGTCTGCTCGATTAAATTTCACGATGAACATGGATTTAGTTTTGAATGTGCTCCGGTTGATGTGGGAGAACTTTTTTATGAGAATGTACTTAAAGAATCAGCAGCAACTGTATTCACCTCTGCAACTTTAACGAATTCCGATGGCTCGATGGGCATGGGACAAGTTGAGTGGATGACAGGTTATCATAAACTTCCAGCGGAAAAACGCTTTAAAACTGGGTTATTCCTTCAAAATAACTACGACTATAAAAATAATGCAAAAGTCTTTTTATGCACTGATACGACTTCTTTTTATGATCGGGACTATGTTCCCTCCGTTATGAAGAAACTCATTCCATTGATTCGGGATATTGGAGGTCGCACATTATTACTTTTTTCCTCTCGAGTGAGATTTGATAAAGCTTGTGAACTCCTACTGGAGGCGTTTGAGGGAGAACTTCCTCTTTTTATTCAAGGATTGGGCAAAAACATTGTTGAAGATTTTAAAAGAACTGAACATGGAGTCTTGGTAGGAATGGAGTCCTTCGGAGAAGGTATCGATATTCCTGGGGACAATCTTGTTTTTGTTTATATAGATAAAGTTCCTGACTTAAGGCAGGACCTGATCATCCAAAAAAGACGAGAGTTCTATGAACGAAAATTTGGAAATGAATTTAATGATTATTTTCTAGGGCATCGAACCCGTTCTTTACATCAAAAACTCGGAAGGCTTATCCGCAGAGAAAATGACAAGGGCTGTGTTATCGTAACTGATTCACGGCTTGCAAGGTGGAAGGGGCGCACTTTAGGGACATTCTCTCAAATGATGCTTCCCTATGAGTTACAAGTAAAACCATTTGAACAAGCTTGTGATGAAACAAGAGATTTTTTGATTTAAAATCTTGTGCGGTGTTGCTCAAAGTTACGAAGGCTCTCTACTTCGATCTCAAGTCCATTTGAAAAGACAGCTTTATAAGGGATGAAATTATATTTACTCATGAAAATATCATCATGATGATCTTTGAGGATTCCTTTCTCGTCAGTGTAAACGATTTTACAGTGAGTTGCCTTTAAATCTTTATCACCTATCTGTAATGGAATCTGCTCCAGGTCTTGGAGCTCAAATGTGACTTCTTTTTCAATAAAAGGGCCTTGATACTTCCAAATATTGTTCGAAGTAATGACAGAGTATGTTGTCCTGTGCACTGGGTCCAATTTCTTAGAGTTAATCATTACTGTTGAAAGTAGGAAGCATGGGGAAGCAATATGGGGTTTTCCATTAACAACTCTTTCAAATTGATGTTTTCCGTCTTCTCCTGTGAAAGTATAGGTATAAATCTTTTCTTTTTGATTAATGTGGATAACTTCTAAGCTCTCTTTATCGCCTAAGTTTCTTCTTATCTTATAGACCAGAGGGTCAAAATTATGTGCAAAGTCAGCTTCGATAAATACTTTTAGGAATTCTCCGGTTCTCACCCGTGTTAAAACTTCTGCATTATAAGTGTATCCGCCCTGGATTTTGTCCTCTTTGAGAACAGTGAAGTTTTCTTGAGTATAGATTTTACCGTCCTGGAGGTAATTGTATTTTCCTTCAAATAATTTTTCCTTGAAGCTCATAGAAATATCTTAACAATTTCTAAGCTCAGCGGACACTTTTTTTAACGATGTTCACCGACTTTAATTGTCAAAATAAGACGTAATATGTTATTTTTTGGCTTAATTCTACTAAACTTTGCAAAGGAATTAACACCCATGATCAAACTTAAGAAAGGGCTTGATCTTCCTATCACAGGTGATCCGAACCAAGAGGTATCGGCTGGTCGTCAAGTGTCAAAAGTGGCATTGCTTGGTGACGATGTGGTGGGAATGAAACCCACTATGGAAGTAAATGTCGGAGATAAAGTCCAAACCGGACAATTGCTCTACACAGACAAAAAAACCGAAGGCGTCCGTTACACATCGCCTGCCACTGGAGAAGTTATTGAGATAAACCGTGGAGACAAGCGGGCATTTCAATCAGTCGTAATCAAGGTAGATGGTGATAGCCATGTAACCTTTGAAGCTTACAAAGGGCAAGACGTTGGTTCCTACAATAATGAATCTATGCAAGCGCTCCTTATTGAGTCTGGGATGTGGCCTTCAATTAGAAGAAGACCTTATTCCAAGGTTGCGGTACCTGGTGAAAAGCCAGATGCAATTTTTGTCACGGCAATAGACACTCATCCTCTTGCGGCAGATCCTATGCATTTTATTAAAGCTCACCAAGCAGCTTTTAATACGGGTGTGAAAGCCTTGAACAAAATGTGTGAGAAAGTTTTTGTTTGTACTAAACCGAATCCAGGGTTTGAAGTTCCAAGTGAAGCACAAACTGAAACATTCGAAGGCCCTCATCCAGCTGGTCTAGTGGGAACTCATATTCATTTTCTCAATCCTGTTGGTGAGAAGAATTTTGTCTGGCATATCCCTTACGCTGAAGTTATTGCAATCGGAAAGCTTATTGAGACAGGAAAGCTTTTTACAGAAAGGTTTGTTTCTATTGCTGGTCCAATGGCTAACCAACCAAGAATTATTAAAACTCGTGTTGGAGCTTCAATTGAAGAACTAACAGAAGGTGAATCTAAAACAGATAACAAGGTCAGAACAGTCTCTGGTTCGGTACTTGGTGGACGTAAAGCTCAAGGACCGTTTGCTTACTTAGGTCGTTTTCACCAACAAGTTTCGTTAGTAGAGGAAGGTGGAAAAAGAGAATTTTTAGGCTGGCATAGTCCAGGCGTTGATAAATATTCTCTAAAGCCGGTTTTCTTATCTAAGCTTCTTCCAAAGAAGTTTAATTTTGATGCCGATACCAACGGCTCACTTAGATCAATCGTGCCGATTGGATCTTACGAAGCTGTTATGCCTATGGATATGTTACCGACGTTCTTACTTCGTTCGGTAATGAGTGGAAATACTGATATGCAAGTTAAGCTTGGAGCTTTGGAGTTGGACGAAGAAGATTTAGCACTTTGTAATTTTGTTGATCCAAGTAAAAATGATTTTGCAGTTAAGCTTCGTGAAGGTTTAACTCGGATTGAAAAGGAAGGACTATGAGCGCTTTAAGATCTTTTCTCGATAAACAAGGAGAGATGTTTCATAAAGGTGGAAAGTTAGAAAAACTTTATCCTCTTTACGAAGCACTCGATACATTTGCTTATACTCCGGGAATCAAAGCAACTGGAAATACTCACGTTCGCGATTCTATTGATCTAAAAAGAACGATGATCAGTGTTGTATTCGCACTGACCCCAGCGATTCTCTTTTGTCTATATAATACTGGATACCAAGCTAACGCAGCTATGGCCGCAAACGGAATGGAAGCCATTGGTTGGAGAGCAGACATCATTAGAATGATTGGTCTTGGGTTTGATCCGGGTAATTTTATTCATAATTTTGTGTACGGAGCACTTTGGTTCTTCCCTGTTTTTCTCGTCACTCAAATTGCGGGGGGGACTTGCGAAGTCATCTTTTCTATTATTCGAAAGCACGAAGTTAATGAAGGGTTTCTAGTTACAGGAATGCTTTATCCTCTTACGCTTCCACCTACAATTCCTCTCTGGCAAGTTGCGGTTGGGATCATATTTGGTGTTGTGATTGGAAAAGAAATCTTTGGTGGGACAGGGAAAAATATTTTTAACCCTGCTCTAACTGGTAGAGCATTTTTATTCTTTGCTTATCCTGCACAGATTTCCGGTGATGCCGTCTGGACAGCAGTAGACGGGTATACAGGAGCTACAATGTTGGGACAAGCAGCAGCTGGTGGAATGGATGCAATTACTTACTCTTGGAATGATGCTTTTATCGGGCTTGTTCCAGGGTCAATGGGTGAGACATCTACATTAATGTGCCTTCTTGGAGCGGGATTCTTAATCATGACAGGAATTGGTAACTGGAGAATCATGTTATCAATGCTTCTCGGGATGGTTGGCATGAGTTTCTTTCTCAATACTATTGGATCTGAAACAAACCCCATGTTTGCTGTTACGCCTGAATGGCATTTAGTTATGGGAAGTTTTGCCTTTGCCTGTGTTTTTATGGCGACAGATCCAGTTTCAGCTTCTATGACGAATACCGGGCGACTGGTTTACGGTGCTTTAATC
>CEQY01188118.1_pt1 | contig 16089 bp, 16 predicted proteins | sample 361391 | NCBI WGS metagenome assembly CEQY01 (sample SAMEA2621075, study PRJEB7988) | marine metagenome | isolation source: saline water (ENVO:00002010), including | reverse complement strand
ACCATCGGGATTCTTGTTTTTTTTAATTTCTATACCATCAGGATTGTTTGATCCCACTGTATGAAGTGCAGCAATATGAAGATAGATGACACCAAAAAGTAACAATGGTAATGCAATTACATGGAAGGCAAAAAATCTATTTAACGTCGCATCAGAGATTACATAATCTCCTCTAATCCATAGTGCTAATGACTCTCCAATGAATGGAATTGCTCCAAATAATGATATTATCACTTGAGCTCCCCAGTAAGACATTTGCCCCCAAGGGAGAAGATATCCCATAAACGCCTCTGCCATCAACAAAACGAAGATAAACATGCCAAACAACCATAATAATTCTCTTGGTTTTTTATATGATCCGTACATTAATGCTCTGAGCATATGAAGGTAGATAACTACAAAAAAGAATGAAGCGCCAGTTGAATGCATGTAACGTATCAACCATCCCCACTCAACATCCCTCATTATATACTCCACTGATGCAAAAGCTGATTCAGCATCGGGTTTATAATTTATAGTGAGAAAAATACCGGTGATTATTTGTAAAATAAATATGAACAATGCAAGACTTCCAAAAAAATAGAAAAAATTAAAATTTTTTGGAGCATAATATTCTGATAAGTGATTTTTAACAAATTTACTTACTGGAAGTCTTTCATCAATCCATGCTACGAATTTACTCATGATGCTCTATCCTCGCCAACAACTAGCATAGTCTCGCTAGCAAAATAATATGGAGGCACCTCAAGATTATTTCCTGCCGGCATACCTTTAAAAACTCGTCCAGATAAATCAAACTTTGAGCCATGACATGGGCAAAAAAAGCCTCCTTTCCACTCAAGTCCTAAATCTTTATTGGCACCAGGTTTGTACAATGGAGAACAACCTAAGTGGGTACAAACACCCAGTAACACAAGAAATTCAGGTTTAACAGATCTAAACTTATTTTGTGCATACTCTGGTTGCTGTTCAACGTTTGATGCAGGATCAGCAAGATAATCAACTTCGTGTTCAATTAAGTCGAGCATTTCAGGTGTTCTGTGCACTATCCAAACAGGTTTTCCTCTCCATTCAACTATTTTAAATGTCCCTGGTGTTATTGCAGAAATGTCAATCTCAATTGGAGCTCCTGCCATTTTGGTTTTCTCACTTGGAGACATTGAAGAAAGAAATGGTATTAAACCAAATACAGCACCGACGCCTCCTACAACTTTAGTTAAATTTGTAAGAAAAGTCCTTCTTTTTTGTGAATTGCTAATATCAGTCATCCCTGTAACTCAATTTTAATTCTGTGCGTAATATATCATATAACGATTCTCTAATATATACTTTTAGAGGAGATATTGTTTGTATGTTAAAAGAGCTTTTAAAATATATGGTAATTGGAGTAATAGCGGGCATCGCATCCTACAGTTTACTATCTCAAGACAGTGTTTCCATTAAAGTCTCTGAGCCAAATAATACTAAAGAATTTGATGCGAATAATTCATACAACTATATCTATAATGGTGTAAAGAACTCTGTTGTAACAATAAAAACAGATATTGGAAGAGGGTCAGGTGTAATTGTAACAAATCAGGGTCATGTAGTTACTAATGAACATGTAATAAAGGGTGCAAAAAAAGTAGTTATAATAACTTCAGATAATCAAACTCATAACGCAAAAATTGTTGGAGTTGACACGATTACTGATATAGCTTTACTTAATAGTGCATATAAAGGCAAAGCTATTACATTTTCAGATTCATCAAACGTTAAAATAGGAGATATTGTTTTAGCTATTGGGAACCCTTTTGGTGTTGGACAAACATTAACTCAAGGAATTATATCAAGAACAAATAGTGGCCATATTACAGAAAATCCATTAGATGAATTTCTGCAATCAGATGCAGCTATAAATCCAGGAAACTCTGGTGGAGCTATGGTTGATTTGAATGGAAACCTGGTTGGTATAAACACAATGAATGTATCTATTGGGGGTGGAAGTGATGGTATTGGTTTAGCTGTACCATCGAATCTAGTTAAAAAAATTACTAAACAATTAATAAAATATGGGAGAGTCGTCAGAGGTTATGTGGGCATGTCAGCATATGACACCATAGATGGAATTATGATAACAAAAGTTTTAGAAAATGGTCCTGCATTTAAATCAGGATTAAGACCTCGGGATATAATTGTTAGTATCAATGAAACTAAAATCATGGATATAAAGGAAGTCGTCAAGATAGTCGCATCACTAGAAGTTGATCAAAAAGTGGTTCTGACATACAAAAGAGATAATCAACTTAAAAGTACAACTATTAAAGTATCAGCTATGCCACAATCTCATAAATCTATACAAAGATAATTATTTTCTGTATTTTGCTGATTCAGAATGTGCGTGCAATCCCTCACAATCTGCTAAAGAAGAGGCTATGTTCGATAATTCCTTTGCATGCTTTTTTGAAATCCTCATTACGCTTGTTCGTTTTAAGAAGTCATAAACTCCAAGAGGAGATGCATATTTAGCTGTTCCATTTGTAGGGAGAACGTGGTTAGGTCCTGCACAATAGTCACCAAATACTTCGGGACTATTCTCGCCTATAAAAATTGCCCCTGCATTTGTTATCTTCTTAGCTAAAATGTTAGCTTTCTTACCTATGATTTCAAGATGCTCAGGTGCAATTTTATTGGCTATTTTAATTACTTCATTAAAATTGCTAGCTCTGATGAATAGTCCTCTTGATTCAAGTGATTTTTTTATGATTTTTTTTCTTTTTTGATTATTAATCATCATATCAATTTTTTTATTAACATCATTAATAAGCTTCATGCTAGTGGTTAAAAGAATAGATTGGGCTAATTCATCATGCTCGGCTTGTGCAAACATATCAATAGCAATACATTTAGGATCTGCAGTACTATCTGCAATTATGAGTATTTCTGAGGGCCCAGCAAAACTATCAATTCCTACAGTCCCAAAGACTTTCTTTTTTGCAGTAGCAACATATATATTTCCAGGGCCGACAATTTTGTCGACTGGGGTGATATTTTTAGTACCGTATGCAAGTGCAGCAACTGCATGCGCTCCTCCAAATTTGTAAATTTTATCAACTTTGCATAAATCTGCTGCTACTATCACCAAAGGATTAATTTTTTTATTCACTGGCGGGCTAACCATGATGATGTTTTTTACCCCAGCAATTTTAGCTGGTATTGCATTCATGAGTACAGTCGAGGGATAACTGGCTTTCCCACCTGGAACATAAATTCCTACGGTTTCAATAGGTGTGATTTTTTCACCTATCATGGAACCTTTTACTGTCATCAGCCATGTTTTTAATGATTGTTGTCTGGAAAATTTTTTTATATTGGTTATTGCTTTTTTAATGTTAATAAGCGTTTTTTTGGAGACAAGTGTATAAGCATCGTCTATCTCTTTTTTTGACACAAGAGAATCACTAATTTTTCTATAATTAGTTTCATCATATTTCCGTGAATATTTTATTAGAGCTATATCTCCTTTTTTTCTTATATCATCCAATATTTTATCAACAGAATTCTCAATACGAACAGAATTGTTTACTCGTAGACTTAAACGTTCAGATAAATCCTTGATATAATTTACACTAGACGTATTAATAATTTTAATCTTCATATGCTTTGATTAATGTCTCATCAATAGACAAAATGATATCTTCAGTTTGTTCCCACCCGATACATGAATCAGTTATACTTTGTCCATACTTCAATTTATCTCTACTATTTATTTTTTGGTTTCCTTCGATGAGATTACTTTCTAACATAATCCCAATAATATTCTTTTCACCACTTGATAATTGTTCTTTTACATTATCAACAACCATAGATTGCATTTTATAATCTTTTTTGCTGTTAGCATGACTTGCATCAATCATAATATTTGGATACATGTTATTACTTTCTAATATCTCACATGATTTTTTAACTTCATCGGCTTGATAATTTGGTCCATTATTTCCGCCTCTATGAATAATGTGGCAGTCTTCATTGCCTGCAGTATTAAATATTGCTGATTTTCCCTCTTTAGTTACAGACAAAAAACTATGTGAGTGTCTAGCTGCATTCATAGCATCAATTGCTATTTGAATACTCCCATCAGTTCCATTTTTAAAGCCAACCGGACATGACAGTCCTGATGCCAACTCTCTATGACTTTGACTTTCTGTGGTTCTTGCGCCAATAGCTCCCCAGCTTATTAAATCTGATACATATTGAGGACTCACAAGGTCTAAAAATTCATGGCCACAGGGCATATTCATTTCTGCTAAATCTATTAATAATTGTCTAGCTAATTTTAAACCTTCATTAATTTTAAATGATCCATCTAAGTTAGGGTCATTTATCAATCCTTTCCATCCTATAACAGTTCTAGGTTTTTCGAAATAACCTCGCATTATTATTAGGCAGTTTTTTGACAATTTCATTTTTAAATCATTTAATCTTTCAGCGTATTCCTTAGCCGCTTCTACATCATGAATAGAGCAAGGACCGACCACGACTATAAACTTTTTCGAAGATTTATTAAGAATGTTTTTAATTTCGTTTCTGGCATTGATAATAGTTTTAGTCCCATCTTCAGACGGTGATAGAAGATTAATAATATCTCGAGGACTAATCAGCTCTTGGGTATTAATTATACGTAAGTCATCTGTTTTATTATTCATATCTTTCAACCTTTGCTAAAAAGGAATCAATCTCCTTTCTTTTAATTTTGTAGGATACTTTATTAGATATCAATAATGATGAGATACTAGATATTGTATCGTATTCTTTTAAACCATTTTCTTTCAAAGTCTTACCGGACTCAACAATATCGACAATAAAGTCAGATAAATTTAGAACGGGGGCAAGTTCTATTGATCCATAAAGTTTCAGAATTGAGCACTGTAACCCTATTTTTTCAAAATACTTCTTAGTGGTATTAGGATACTTCGTTGCAATCTTCATATTATTAAAAAATTTTTTTCCTGGTTTACCCGCAACAACTAGTTTACATTTCGCTATTTCTAAATCCTTTAGTCTGTAGTGATTATCTGTACCTTCCTCCAAGAGAGTATCAATTCCGACTATACCTATATCAACTTTGCCTGAGTCAATATACAGAGGGACATCAGTAGCCTTGATAATAACAACTTCAATGTTCTTATCACTCGTAGGTATTATTAATTTTCTTGAGTTCAAAGGATTGACATCGCAAACAATGCCAATTTTTGTGAGTATCTTTACACCCTCATGAAGAATTCTACCTTTTGATATTGCTAATCTAATCATTTGGTAGCATTTTACATGGGTTTTCTTGAAATCCTAGCACCAATTAACTGTAGTTTTTCTTCAATACAATCATAGCCTCGATCTATGTGATACACTCTCCCTATTTCTGTTGTGCCCTCAGCAGCAAGTCCAGCTAATATCAAGCTTGCTGAAGCCCTTAAGTCTGTTGCCATAACAGGTGCAGCCAGAAGTGTATCTCTTCCTGTTATAATGGCTTTATTATCACTTACTGTTATTTTAGCTCCCATTCTGGTTAGCTCTTGAACATGCATAAACCTATTTTCAAAAATATTTTCTGTTACAATACTCTCTCCTACAGCAACAGTATTTAAAGCGGTAATCTGTGCTTGCATATCTGTAGGAAAATAAGGATATGCATTCGTCTCAATATTTACTGCTACTGGTCTATTTTTCATAATTACTCTTACTGAATCCTTTGATATTTTTATATCTGCTCCTGCTTCATTAAGCTTTGTGATAACAGCTTTACAATGCTCGGGGATTATATTATTTATTTGGATATCACCCTTAGTAATAACAGCTGCTATCATAAATGTGCCCGCCTCTATTCTATCTGGTAGCGGCTTATGTGATGTTGCATTAAGTGAATCTACTCCCTCTATTTCAATTATGTCTGTTCCATATCCTTTAATTTTAGCTCCCATTTTATTTAAAAAAATACACAAATCTGAAATCTCAGGTTCGCTAGCACAGTTTTTTATTTCTGTATGACCATTTGCAAGTGATGCAGCCATAATAATATTCTCAGTTCCGGTTACAGTTTTTTTAGGAAAAGAAATTTGCGTTCCTTTTAATCTTTTAGCTTTTGCTGTTATATAGCCACTCTCAACTTTTATCTCCGCACCCATCTGTTGTAATGCATCTAAATGCATATCTACTGGTCTCATACCTATCGCACAACCTCCAGGTAATGAAACTTTAGCCTCTCCAAACTTCGCTAACAAAGGCCCTAATACTAAGATAGACGATCGCATGGTTTTGACTAAATCATATGGTGCATATAAATTATGAATTGTTGATGCATCAAGGTTGATATTCATAAATTCATCCATAGTAACACTAACTCCCATTTGGGTTAGAAGTCTTGTAGTAGTTGTAACATCCTGTAAATGTGGAACATTTTCAAGCTTGACTGGGCCTTTTGATGACATTACAGATGCGCATAGCATAGGCAACACAGAATTTTTAGCAGCAGATATCTTAACTGATCCTGATAAAGATTGGCCACCATCTATTAAAAGTTTATCCATAGTTATTTTTAAGTTTGTTTCGGTATTCTAAGAGTTTATACTCAATAAAGCTATGATTAAAAAGATATCATATTATTATGAACAATATATTCTTGGTTCGCCATACATAGTTCTTCTTATTATGACATTAATACTTGCGTTATCATTAACAAATATAACCAATTTCAAGTTAGACGCATCTGCAGATACATTAATCCTGGAAGATGATAAAGATTTAAGATTGTTCAGAGAAACAAATGAAAAATATAAATCAGATGACTTTTTAATTTTAACTATAACTGATAGACAACAAGATATTTTTAACGCTGATACTCTTAGTTATGTCGACAGGATCACTAATGAAATTTCTACTTATAATATTGTCCAAACAGTTACGTCAATTACTAATATCCCATTAATTACTAGTTCTAAAAAGCCACTTACAGAACTAATAAACAATATCCCAACTATACTTTCACCAGATATAGATCAGAAGCTCGCAAAAGAGGAGATACTTACAAGTCCTGTCTACAGTGATCTCATTATAAGTAAAAATGGTAAAACTACAGCAATGCAAATAGTATTGAAAAAAAACATAGATTTAGAGATAGCATATTCGAAAAAAAATACTCTCTACAGTAAATATTTGGATGATAGTAGCTATAAAGAAGATTATTTATTATCAAAAGCTGTTTACGAAAAAATCTCCCAAGAAGAAAAACAGAAAATTAAAAAATTCATAGCAACACTCAGGAATATCCAGTCTGATTTCACTACCAATAGATATGAAATAAGGCTTGGCGGTATACCGATGATTACAGATGATATGATAACTTTTATTAAAAATGATTTGATAAATTTTGGTGCAGGAGTTTTGGTCTTTATAATTGGCACACTAATATTGATATTTAGGAGAACTATTTGGGTGGTTACTCCCGTATTAAACTGCATCTATGCAGTCCTATTCATGATAGGTTTGCTTGGCTATTTAGATTGGAAAGTAACAGTAATTTCATCAAATTTTATCTCTTTAATGTTAATTCTCACATTATCAATGAATATTCACATTATTGTTCGTTATAGACAAATATACTCATCTATCAGGGATACGAATCGGGCGATTCTAACCACAACAAAAAAATTAGTCTGGCCATGTCTCTACACTGCATTAACTACAATCGTTGCATTTGCATCTCTGGTCTTTAGTGATATCAAGCCTGTAATAGATTTTGGATATATGATGGTAATTGGTTTGTCTACTCTTTTTATTACATCATTCATTTTACTACCCTCTCTGATATTACTTATATCAAATAAAGAAAATTCAATTGTAAAAGAATCTCAAAGAAATGTGTTTATAACTGATGCTTTAGCAACCTTCACGATTAGTTCAGGAAAGCTTATTTATTTGTTAACTGCTTTTATTACGGTAATTACGTTATTTGGACTTAGTCAGCTTAAAGTAGAAAATAGTTTTATTAATTATTTTAGAGCAGATACTGAAATTTATAAAGGTATGAAATTAATTGATAATGAATTAGGAGGTACAACGCCTCTGGATATTATTATTAAATTTAAAGACGAAACAGAGGTTACTCAAGATGATGAATATGCCGATCTACTAGGTGATAGTGAAGAGGCGACTGAGTCAAATTGGTTTACTACTGAAAAAGTTAATAAAATTAAATATGTCCATGACTATCTAGACAGCAACAAATATATAGGAAAAGTATTGTCATTTGCATCATCTATACGTGTTGCTGAAATAGTTAATGACAATGTTGAACTTGATAGTTTAGAGATGTCACTTTTATATAAAAAACTACCTGATGAGGTAAAAGATATAGCAGTGAATCCTTTCTTATCAATAGAAGATAATGAAGCCAGGGTCAGTATAAGGGTTCTGGATTCAGATTCTAATCTTAGGAGAGCGGTTTTAATAAAAAACATAAAAAATGATTTAAATAATGATCCATATTTAAAATCGGAGGAAATTACTCTTTCAGGTATCTTAATCTTATACAATAACATGTTACAGAGTTTGTTTGATTCTCAGATTAAATCACTGGGATTTGTCATGATAATTATTGCTTTCATGTTTATGCTTTTATTTAGGTCAATACTCTTAATGATAATTGGCATAATCCCTAATTTGATATCAGCATTACTTGTACTTGGTTTAATGGGAATACTAAAATTGCCACTAGATATGATGACAATAACTATTGCTGCAATTACTGTTGGAATTGCGGTTGATAATAGCATTCATTATATCTATAGGTTTAGAGAAGAATTCTTGATTCATAGAGATTACGAAAAAACTGTTAAAATCTGTCACTCTACGATTGGTAATGCAATATTTTTCACAGGGATAACAGTGATTTTTGGGTTCTCGATACTGATATTATCAAACTTTATTCCTACAATAATTTTCGGTTTATTGACAGGTTTTGCTATGTTAGTGGCGTTAGTAGCAGTGCTCACACTTTTACCTAAACTACTTATTTCGTTTAAACCACTCTGAAGATTATTTATTGCTTAAGATTATCAATTAAAGATTGTATCCCGTTTTTGTCGACATGTTCTCGAAAGTCTGCTCGGTAATTTTTCATTAAGCTAATGCCATCAAAAATGATATCATACACTTTCCATCCTTCTTTTTTTTTCATTAATCTGTAGTCGACCTCAATGTCACCAGAAACCATGACATATCTAGACTTCACAAATGCTAGGTTTGCTTTTTTTCCAGGCTTGTATGGAAGAAACTCAATCTTCTCACCATCAAATGCTGTGATAGATTTCATATAAGTGCTTGTCATTTTATATTTAAATGCATCTACAAAGCTATCTTGTTGAAGAGTAGTCATGTTAGTCCAAATATTTTTTCCAAGTATAATTTTAGACATGAGAGTAATATCAAGTTTTGGCATTACTACCTCATTCATTTTCATTCGCAGAAAATTTTCATCACTCTCGAATCTTTCTTTATTCTGTGCAACGAGAGATGATACCTCTTTCACAGATTCTTTAAGGAAATCATCAGGTCTTTCAGATGAATTTGCAGAAACGACATATAATAAAAAGACAGCTAAGAATGAGATTTTTTTAATCATAGCGAATATTTTAGTATATAATCTAAAAATATGTTACTAGATAATTTGATAAATTTCCTCAAAAAGCTAACATCGTCATTAGTATTAATTGTATTAGCATCAACATTATTGAATAATCCAGTTCACTCATCAGAGGATGATCCATTAGAACCAATGAATAGAGTTATCTTCGGTTTTAATGAAGTAGTTGATGATGCTATCCTTGAGCCAGTAGCAAAAGGTTATAAGTATATTACGCCAGATCCTATTGAAGAGAGTATTACAAACTTTTTTAATAACTTAGGTGAAATAAATACGATAGTTAATAGTACGCTACAATTAAAATTAGATAAAACACTTACCTCATCAGGCCGACTAATTATCAATTCAACTTTCGGGATTTTTGGGTTATTTGATGTTGCGACACCAATGGGAATTGAAAAACATAATGAAGATTTTGGGCAAACATTGGGGTATTATGGAATCCCATCTGGACCTTATCTAGTATTACCTTTCTTTGGTCCCAGCTCGTTTAGGGATGCGCCAGGTTTTTATGCTGATATACAAATTGAAAAAGAAATATCACCTATACATACTGATTTACATCATGAGGAAAGACAGGTAATCCAGGCAACTAATGTAATAGATACGAGAGCAAATTTGTTAAAAGCTACGAAAATTCTAGATACAGCAGCTAAGGATAAATATATTTTCCTTAGAGAATCTTATCTGCAAAAAAGAGCTAGAATGATTGTCGATGGAAAAGATGTACAAGACTTTGAAATCGATGTCCTTGAAATCAACTATTAAATATATACGATTGTAACTTGAAAAGAATATGATGATAGAAGCTTTGTCTATCTTAATAATCGGACTAATATTATTATTAGCTGGAGCAAATATATTAGTTACATCTACTGAATACATAAAAAATCATTTTTCTATTTCTGGGTTCTTTGCAAGCTTTTTTATGATAGGTATTGCAACATCTGCTCCTGAAATATTTATTTCTATAGAATCTGCACTAGAGAATAATACTATATTAGCTTTGGGTAATAGTATGGGTTCAAATATTTCGAATATTGCACTTGTTTTTTGTATTTCATTTTTCTTTATAAAAAAAAATTCTTCTAATCTTACACTTCCAATAGGTCCATTTATGAGTATGATTCTTTTAACCATCACGCTTTTATTATTAGTTTTCTTCGATGGTAATTTTAGTTTGATAGACTCTATTACATTAATTGCTATCTTATTTATCAGTTTCTATTTATTTAAACCTCAAAATGATTTCAAAACTACAATTTCGGAAAATAAAAAAGGATTTTTACCGACTATGGCTGTATTTTTAATAGGATTGATTATGCTTATTTATGGCTCAGATTTTTTCATAGATGGCGCAACCAACATTGCAATGATGTTCGGTGTTAGCTCTTATGTTATCGGTCTTACTCTAACTGCATTAGGAACAAGCCTGCCTGAATTAGCAGCGAATATTCAATCAGCACGAAAAGGTCATAATGATTTTATTGTAGGCAATATTATTGGCTCTAATATATTCAATATAGCTATTGCCGCATCTTTGGCAGGAATAATCAGCTCTACGAATGTTGATGTAAACGAATTTATTAGAGATTTTTTAATGCTATCATTAGTATCTCTTATATTTTATTTCATAATCAATTCAAATAATAATATTATTAAAACTGTATATTCCGCAACTTTAGTAATAACATACGTCCTATACATAATATTTTTGCTCAAATAACAATGAAAAAGAAATCTAATATCTATTATGCTAAAGAAATTATTAAAAGGGAAATAGGTTCATTAAATCGGACTCTCAAGAGGATTGATTCAAGCTTCGATAAAGCCTGTAAAATCTTAAGCAATGTATCAGGGAAAGTAGTTACGATTGGTCTCGGTAAATCAGGATATATAGCGATGAAAATGTCTGGAACATTGAGTAGCACTGGGACTCCATCTACATTTGTTCATGCAACAGAGGCTCTCCACGGGGATATAGGAAGTATTAAAAAAAATGATGTAGTAATAATCTATTCAAATTCTGGGGAAACAAATGAGATTCTAAAGCTGCTACCACTTTTAAAATTGCTAAAATGTTCGATAATATCTATTACAGGAAACACTGCCTCCTCTCTTGCAAAATACTCAGATATATCTCTTGATGCATCGGTAACAAGAGAAGCATGTCCAAATAATTTAGCTCCATCATCAAGTATTGTCTGTGCATTAGCAATATCCGATGCATTAGCTCTTACAGTGGCAACTCAAAAAAACTTTACTATCAAAGATTTTGCAAAAACACATCCTGAGGGAGCACTTGGTAAACGTCTATTAAAAACAGTCGGTGATATAATGGTTAGTTCTAACATACCTATATTAACAGAAACATCAAACTTTGATGAGCTGATCAAAAAAACAACCAAAAGTAACTTAGGTTTAGCTATAGTAGCAAATAAACAAAATAATTTAGTAGGCGTAATATCCGATGGTGATATAAAGAGAATAATGAAATCCAATAAGAATATTAAAGATATAGTTCTAAAAAGAGTGATGACAAAAAAACCACTCACGGTGAACAATGATATACTTGCTGCGGAAGCACTCTCAATACTTGAAGTTAATAATATAAGTGCCTTGCCGGTAGTTGAAAAGTTTAAAGTCAGAGGTATTGTTACATTACAAATGATACTAAAATCAATTAACTAATATGAAGCAAAATCCAATTCACATCGATTATTATAAAGATTCTTTACCGAAAAAATTAATCAAAAAAGCGAATAAAATAAAACTTCTTGCTTTTGATGTAGACGGAGTTTTAACAGACGGCGGTTTATATATTGATCAAAATGGAAATGAGAGCAAACGTTTTTATGCACAAGATGGACATGGTATAAAAATACTACAATCTGTTGACATCGAAATAATGATTATTTCAGGGAGATCAACAAAGTGCGTATACCAAAGAGGCAAAGAATTAGGTATAAAAAATATTATTCAAGGAAGTAGAAACAAGCTTAAATCATTCAAAGATCAAAAAATTAAAATAAGCCCAGATGAAGTATGTTATGTAGGCGATGATACAGTAGACATCGAATTACTCGAATATGTAGGACTATCAATAATAGTTCCCAATTCAAATCCTATTTTAACTAAGTTGGGATTTGATTGGACTACACCAAGAGAAGGTGGATATGGAGCAATAAGAGATGTCTGTGATTTAATTTATTATTCCAAAATAATTTGTGAAAAATCTTAAACTAGTATTTTTAGTAATTTTTTTACTTTTTAGTTATGAAAAGTCTACTCTTGCAGATGATTCTCACAATTCGATATCAATAATAAATGAACTGTATGATTTCTCTACTATAAAAAATAATAAAAATTTGCAATTAGAGTGGGAATTGAAAGGCCTTAAGTTAAGCCAATATAGTAATAATATCACTCATATCAAAAAACCTAGATTATTAATACATGATGAATCTACATTAACCAGTATTAATTCTGAAACAGCTATAGATCCATCAGGTAAAATGGAGGAAATATACTTAAAAAACAATGTTTTTATCTCCAGTAATAAAACTATAGATAACGCTACTACTAAGATGTACACCTCATATGCTATAGTTTATGTCTTAAAAAATATAATAGAAACAGATAGAGATGTTACTATTATTACTTCTGACTCTAAAACAACAGGCAAAGGCTTTTCAGCCAATATTGAAACAGGGGTTATTACTATTCTAAGTGATGTCAAAAGAGTAATTAGAGAAAACGATAAAATACGAACTATCGAGGGTAATCAGATGATATATAATACCAATAGTGGCAAATGGCTTGTAAAAAATAAACCTGCAAAGATAATGAAAGATAGAATTACTAAAAAAGTTATAACTACGTTTGATATTAAATAATATGTCTGTGCTCGAATGTAATAATCTTCAAAAAACATACGATGGAAAACGCGTTGTAACAAAGATTTCTTTAGAAGTTAAATCAGGAGAAATTATAGGCTTACTTGGACCAAATGGTGCTGGCAAAACAACTACATTTTATATGATTGTAGGTTTAATAAAAACTGAAGCAGGTAAGATAATTATAGATGGTTCCGACATAACAACAAAACCTATACATCAAAGATTCAAATATGGGATAAGTTATCTACCTCAAGAACCATCTATATTCCGTGAATTGACTGCAGTGGATAATATAAAGGCAATACTTGAAACTGATAAAAACTCGAGTACAAAAGAAAAAAAGAAAAGATTAGATGAGCTAGTTTCAAAGTTTGGTTTAAAGAGATTTCTAAATACAAAGGGATTTCAACTGTCAGGTGGAGAGAGAAGAAGAGTAGAAATTGCAAGAGCACTTGCACTAAAACCTAAATTTCTACTATTAGATGAGCCTTTCTCTGGAATAGATCCTTTATCAGTTATAGATCTTCAAGAAATTATCAAAGTTTTGTCATCACAAGACATAGGAATTCTCATCACAGACCATAATGTAAGAGAAACATTAAAAATATGTCATAAATCATATGTTGTAAACGCCGGAAAAGTAGTTGCTTCAGGAAAGTCAAAAGAACTAATTAGTAATGAAAAAGTAAAAAAAGTATATTTGGGTGAGTCCTTTAAACTATGAGTAAATTGAATCAAATAACCAAGCTTAAACAAAAGAGAGTACTTTCCCAGCAGACAAGACAAGCGATTAAAATACTTCAATTGAATAGCCTTGATCTTAACAAAGAGATTGATAATCTTATTTTAGAAAATCCATTTTTAGAAAAAGTTGATGATATTAGCCTAAACTATGATTTAAACTCATCTATAAATTCAAACAACTCAAATGTTGAAGATATATTAAAATATCACCAAGAGAATGATAGCTTAAGGGAGTTTCTAATTAAACAATTAAGAACATCAGCTTTCTCTGAGGATGAGAAAAAGATTGCTCTTTTAATTATAGATTCTGTCAATGATAATGGTTATTTGACTGAGGATTTACAAGAAATATTTATCCAAGCAAATAAGCTATTAGAAGTATCCTTTCAAGATATCTTTTATATACTTCACACATTACAAAGATTTGAGCCTATTGGAACGTGTAGTTTAGATTTATGTGATTCATTAAAAATACAACTTCAACATTCATACTTAAGTTCTCCTTATTATAAAGATGCTATAAAAATTTTAGATCATCTTAGTGTTATTCAAATAAATGATAAATCTAATTTTGATGAAATCATAAAAAGAATTATTGATGATAAAAGTTTCAACAATAACGCTCTAATGCTAATCAGGAAGCTTAACCCAAAGCCAGGTCTAGAAATATCTGCTAAACTAGATTCTCATCAAATTATACCTGATGTGGTTATGACCAAAAGAAATGGAAAATGGATAGCAGAATTAACAAGGAATACTCCAGCACTCCAATTAAATAAAGATTATGTCTCTTTAATCAATCAAAGTAAGATTAAGACAGATATAGAGTACCTAAATAAAAATCATAGTGCTGCTAAGTTTATTATTAATTCTGTAAAAAATAGAAATATAACAATTCTAAATGTGTGTAAAGAAATCTTCAAAAAACAACATAATTTTTTAGATAATGGGGAAATCGGAATGGTCCCGATGACTCTTAAAGAAATTTCTGTGTCATTGCAGGTGCATGAATCAACAGTATCTAGAGCTACTAATAATAAGTATGTTCAAACACCTAGAGGAGTTTTTGAGTTAAAATATTTCTTTTCTTCTGAACTAAGTACAGAAACTGGAAAAATGATTTCATCGAAGGTAATTATCAAAATGATTGATGAGATTATCAAAGATGAGGATAAATGTATGCCTTGGAGTGATCAAAAATTATCAGAGTTTTTTAGTAATAAGGGAATTAGTATTGCGAGAAGGACAATTACGAAATACAGAGAAAGATTGAGAATACCAAATTCAACGGATAGAAAAATAAAATAATATGATAAATATTAAATTAGACGATTCTCATATATCAATAAATGATGATAGTAAAAGTAAAAAAAGTATATTAGAAAAAACCTCTCTCATCCTAAGCAACTCCTCTGGAATAAATAAAGATATATTGTTTAGAAAATTATATGAAAGAGAAAAATTAGGCTCTACATCTGTAGGCAATGGCGTAGCTCTTCCCCATGCTCGAGTAGAAGGTCTAGAGTTTCCATTCATATCTGTTGTAGTATTAGAAAATGCTATTGATTTTGATAACATTGATGACTTAGATGTTGATATTGTATTATGTTTAATTGTCCCTGATAAACAATCTGATAATCATCTCGAGCTTTTAGCTAGTCTAAGTGAAGTACTTGATCAACTATCAATAAGAAGAATGCTACGGAAAGCGAAAAATAGTGAACAAATAATAAATTGTCTTAAGAATGAAAAATTAAAGTTTATTTAAAA
>CEQY01074885.1_pt1 | contig 16098 bp, 11 predicted proteins | sample 361391 | NCBI WGS metagenome assembly CEQY01 (sample SAMEA2621075, study PRJEB7988) | marine metagenome | isolation source: saline water (ENVO:00002010), including | reverse complement strand
TTGTCTCCTATTTTAGCAACTGCAGACTGCCTAAATGGGTCTATAGGGGAAAAAGGGTTCTCTTCCTTCAATCTGCCTTCTTTAGAGAAAACTAAAGAAACCGATAAAGTAAAAATTGTACAATAGCTTCTAATGTTAATCAAAATCAATCCTAATAAAAAAGTTAATTTCTCTTGGAGATGATAGCCTCCAAGGTCTGTCGTAGTATGCACTTGACTTATCAGCATACACGCCGGCACCGTTTGGATCGGTACCCGGTAGACCAACATAGTTAGTGTAATAGGTTCCTGGATCATCTGGCTTACCTGTAAGCGCATAAATATCATAGGCGTTTCTTATATCAAAAAGATTGAAAAAGTTCAGCCCAAGAGAAAATTTATGGCTCATCATTTGAAAATATTTTGAAAATGAAAGGTTTACATTTTTGTATGCAGGACCACGTTTTGAATTTGGATGCCTTGCATCTTCAGCAGGATCTTTTCCTCTAAAAATTATCGGAGTGTATGGGTATCCACTTTGATAAAATGCAGTCAGGCCTGCCTGAATTCCACCAGGCAAGAATGTGTACAGGTAATATGTAAGATCATGAGGGCGATCATAATATGCTAAATTTTCCTGACTGGGCGCATCAACATATTGACCAGAGATACTGGCCCAGGCATACTCACTATTTGTTTTTGCAACAGAATATGTATATTGCAGCTGGGAACCAAAAAATGCCCAACGAAATTCTAGAGTAAGATCAAGTCCTTTTGCAGAACCATAGTCACCATTTGAAGCAACCTGATATTGGTAAACACCCGATCTTTCAAATGTATAACGAGTTAATTGATCCATATCTCTCACCCATGCGCCTAATGAATAGGCCCAATTCTCACCAACCTGGACATTAAAGCTGGCTCCATATTGCTGGGTCCTTTGAGCATTCATTGTTGCATTACCAACTGCGCCCTCCCCCTCTTCAAACAACTCTTCTGGATCTTCAAGACTATTAGTATTGAGGTATACATTTTGGTATATAGGATTTTGGAAATACAAACCATAATTAAATGTAAAGGTTGATTTGTCAGTAATAACGTGGCTAAACCCTACTCGTGGGCTAATTTTGTAAGACCAGTTAGAATTTTTAAGCATTATTTTCTGTCTTGCTAAACCAGCTATGTCTGACGCTTCCTCCGTACCCCTATCCCAGATATCATTATCATTCAAATCGGAGTAAAACCACGGTCTCCCAGGACTAAATTTACCCAGAGTATCCGACCACACCTGAGAGTTATAATCCACCATATCAATTCTTACACCATAATTGATTACCATCCAAGGAACTTCAAAAGTGTTTTGAATATATGCAGAAAATTCTTCGGGCTCACGAAAATCATCCCACTTACCATTGTCATTTGCATCAGTGTACTTTTCCCCTTCGTCCCATCTACCATTATTCTCTCCAGCATCTGCCTCGGTATAGCCCTCATCGCCAAGCACTAACCCATCAGGGCCGGTATCTTGCCAGTATTCAGCAAAGGTTTGGATCTTAGCGCCAGCACCTAACCAAGGATATTTCACCTCATAAAAATTCAGCTTATGTGATTTATAGTCAACGCCAAGTCTGACCTTCCACTTATCAGTTAATTGACTGGTTATGTCAAACCTTATTTCATCTGTTATAGAGGTGGAACTTGCGTAAAAGGTGTCGTGCCCACCGAATGTTCTGCCTTCATCCCAGGCCACACCGGTTACATCTGGCATGTAGTAGTATGGATTAGGAAGACCGGGAATGAAACTAAGATTATTGGGACTTCCAAAATAGCCAGGTACATTTTGCCAGTTTAGCCTAATACTCTCATAATCATAGAAGGGCTCAAAATCTTCGTACATCTCAGGCTCTAACCAGTAATCCCCATCCTTGTGCATTAGTTTTTTAATTAATTCTGGACCATCCCACTGATTATCGCCATCAAAATCAGTAAAGTATTCACCCGGATCCCAGACACCATTACCATTGTCATCATCAAAATCTTCAGCCATTTCCCAATTCCAAAGCCCTGGCTCTGCTCCGTGAAACCAGCCACTTCTATCATCCACATTAGTATATCGAATAGTATCTCCATCTTCCCCAATCGAAAATGGCACAACAAATGCATTCTCAGGGTCTGATATCTGTTTGTATCCTGCTGGGTGCCTCCATTCAAACCAATTTGGGTATCCATCCTTATCATTATCTCTCCACCTAACACCCTGAAACTGGTCTTGAGTAAACCTAGACCAGCGTAACGTATAAAATGTACTTTGAGTTAAGGAGTGATTCATCTCAAGGTTATATCTGTAGGTATCTCGGAATAATTCATTTCTTCCTTCATCCCAATAAAGATATGTTGGATTAAAGGCCTGCCTGTGATTTGCAACTTGCCAGTAACTTCCATGAAAACGAAGCTTGCTGGATTGCTTGTAACTAAGTTTTGTGAAAACATCCCAAGTATTATCGAATCCAAATCCGCGAAAACCTGCAACATCGTCCCAAGGGTAGACGACATTCTTTTTATTCTGTTGAAGCACATCCAAATCAAGATCTGACTCATTCAAAAAGTATTTCGGACCTGAATAAACTTTATCATCAAATTCATAAACACTGTATTTATCTTGGGTGGTATATTGCCCAGAAACCCAAAAAGTTAACTTCGGAATCCCAATTATGGGGCCTCCAACACCAAAGTTATAATCGTTATATCCACGATTTAGATCGTAATTATTTGTCTCCAGGTCATTCCCAAGTGCAGAATTAATAGCCGCACCTACATTACTTGTCTCGTATCTAAAGTGATACTCTATTTCACTTGCACCTGCGGAAGTATGCCAATTTGATACAGCAGACTGAGCATCACCATATTCAGCATTGAAACCTCCAGGTTGCCAGTCAAACTGCCTTACAGCAAAAAGATTAAGCCTAGTACCTGATCCTATTGATCCAAATATTGGATTTCTCAAGTACATACCATCCATCATGTAAGCTATCTCGCCTGAGCGTCCGCCCTTTACATGAATCTCTTCAATGCCGCGCTCTTCATGGTCAGGAACTGATTTAGTTCGACTTTCTACCTTAACCACTCCAGACTGGAGTGTGTAGAGCTCACTGAGGTCTCTTATAGGAAGAGACTGTATGGCCTCTTTATCTACTGTAATTTTCTTTGAGGTTGTTCCTTTTTCAACCAGAGGTCTGGTTCCAACAACCTGAACTTCATCTCCCTCAACGGCAGCAACCGGTAATTTAAAATTAAGCCAAACCGTCTGATCCATTACAACGTTAACATTGGTGATTGTCTGCTTTTGATAGCCCATCATCTGCACAACAACCTCATAATCTCCAACCGGGATATTTAGAATAATGTAGTTCCCTTCCATATCCGCAGCAGCACCTGAACCAACTATTGGAACATAAATATTTGCACCAGGAAGTGGTACGCCATCGACATCAGTAACCTTTCCTCTTATAGTACCATCTGTACCTGCAGTTAAAAGTGCAACTGAAAATAATATTAAAACTAAGAACCTATATATCATTCCGCTAACTCCCTTAGATCCAAGGTATGTAGCCCGCTCTGGGCACTAATATAGAATGGATCAAAATCAAATTCAGATTGCTCTCCAATATTTTTTAGTGTAATGGTTTTCACAGGTTTGGCGAGCTTTTTAAAAACATTGGTCTCGGAGTCAATATTTACTGAGGTTAGCTCAATCCGATTTAAGCCTACCCAGGCCTGATTTGTCGAGTCTAGATAACTGCTGTTCTGAGTGTAGTCAGAATCATAAGGGTGTTCTGTCCAGCGGATATAGACTTCACTTTTTACAAGCCCCTTATTTTTAGCTAACCATGAAATAGTTTTCTGCCCAAAATCCACTCCGCTTCCGACCATTGTCATAGTAAGGTCCTGAGTTACCTTAAAGCAATCTGAAAATGTAGTGTCTGGAGCTGGCTGATCTAGACTAGGCCTGCGACCTGCAGGGACGACAACACTTGATGCTTCAACCCGATAGGATTTTTCAACAAAATATACCGCTATATCTGTTGTGTCATAGTAGGCAGTATCTACCATCTCACCATCCCTAAGGTACCCGTTTGATGTGTAGTACAATACCTGACTCTCAAGACTCTTTTTATGCCAAAAACCATCTTCAATGTCATTTGGACTGAAATAAAAACCAACTGGCAGGAAATACGATGGGTATACGATTTGGTTTAAATGGCCTGGTTCGTGAAAGATATGATAGTTGTAAAACCTTTCTGTCTGCCCGCCTGCTGTTTTCGTCCACTCTGATTTAGTAATGTAATAATCATCTGGAGAAAGGGATGATCCAGCGACATCAACGTGACCGACTTTTTCCCTAGTAAACAGCGAGACCAAACTGTCTACGTCATCTGAAAATTGTTGCTTTAAATCAAAATAATCAATTTCTTCTATGACATCATTATAAATGTTACCCCATCTATCTGTGATATCATCACCAAGTTGTAAATTCAGCACAACCTCTGGACTATCAGGGTCTGTCCAATCAACAATTAGGTTATCGGGCTTATCTCCAATTAAATATAAAAGGGTGTCTAAAACGCCATCTGAATTCAAATCATTCAACCTGTATTCCTCTGAATCATCGTAAACATAATTACCACGGTCAACATAAGAGTCACCATCTGTATAATCACCTGAACCATCATCATCTGAATAGGATTCTGCACCATCCCATTTATTGTTACAGTTTCTGTCTTGATAGGGCTCATTTAAATCATAAGTTCCGGAAGAATCGATATCATAGTAAGGTTCATTTGGATCCCATATCCCATTTCCTCTATCAACAAACTCATATGCAATAGATATGGTATCATTTCCATCATAGTCCTGAATTATGTCATCGCCAGCATCATACAGACCATTATTATTATTGTCACTGTATTCGTAAAGCACTTCATAAATACCATTCCCATTATAATCAACACCAACTACCTCTGAGTCGTCCCAACTTCCGTTATCATTACAATCAGTATTTATTCTAAAGACAAGTGAGTCGTCGCTGAGCTGTTGCTTCAAAAATACAAAGGTATTTGAAAACCTGATTGGATCATCAGATATGAAAACATAGTCAGTGTCATTCCACTCAGAGGAATCAACAAACAGTAAACCGCTGTCAATAAATGGCGTATCAACAATTGCCCAATAGGCACTTACATCAAATGTATCACTATAGTAAAGCATCGTATCAGAAACAACCCAGTCAGAGTTGACAAGTTTATACCTCTGTAATAAGGGCTCTGCATCAAGATTCCATTCAAGACGCTCAAGATTTTTAAATGGTGTAGAGGTCATTAAAATTGAATCACTTACAATAGAGTCTGCTACCGATAAGGAATCAATGTAATTACGTTGAGTAAACTCTGCTTCATCTGCCGATGTCATTGACACAAGATGGTCAGGAAATGTTCTAAAACTCATTATTGTAGGGTCCTGACCAAAAAGATTGTAATAGTCAATGTAAGTTTGGTAGTTCGCCATTAGATTGGGATTATAGCGAAAGTAGGAGGCATCTACATCATTTTCAAAATTGTAGAAGTATTCTGATACTGCACCCTGGGTCCCGCTCAAATTTTGACCAAGAGTGTTGGTGTAATTAATTGACTGATTTTCCTCTGTTTCTTCATCGTTAAGAAAGTCACATGCTCCGATTAATAAAATAAAACCGGTTATAACTAAAATATGTAGAATTTGTTTTTTCATCAATTTAATTACAAGTTCAGCCCTAGATAGAAGATGTGAATATAATCATTTGCTCATAAAATACAATACTAGGAAAATCCAAAAAATTACTTTGTTGAAATTAAGCTAGGCAGATCTTCTTTTTTTACCTGAATCATATACAGGCTCTTTTCCATTTAGAATAACATCTTTGGTGATTACAACTCGTTCTACTCCCTCCATATCAGGTATACAGTACATAATTTCCATCAAACTATCCTCAATGACAGACCTCAATGCCCTTGCACCTGCTTTTTTTTGCATGGCAAGCTTAACCACTGCTTTTAGGGCAGAGCTTTGAAACTCCAAAATTATCCCTTCAATAAGGAATAGTTTTTGATATTGCTTGATAATTGAATTTTTTGGCTCTAAAAGTACTTTGAGCATATCTTCCTCATCCAGAATGTCCAAGGCGCTTATGATTGGTAAACGCCCAACTAGCTCTGGTATTAGACCGAAAGTGATTAAATCTTCTTGCCTTACATCATCAAAAATGGAGTTTTCATTTTTTCTTTTTTCTTTTTCTACTGTTCCAAAGCCGAGCTCACCCTTGCCAGTTCTTCTTGAAACAATTTCTTCAAGACCTGAGAACGACCCTCCACAAACAAATAGTATGTTGGAGGTGTCTATCTGAATCAAGCTTTGCTCGGGGTGCTTTCTACCACCTTTTGGTGGAATACTTGCGATTGTACCTTCAATAATTTTTAATAGAGCTTGCTGCACTCCTTCACCGCTTACATCGCGGGTAATAGACGCGCTTGCACTTTTTCTCCCCACTTTATCAATCTCATCAATGTATATGATACCTTTTTCTGCAGCTCCAATATTATAATTAGATACCTGAAGTAGGCGGACAAGTATGTTTTCAACATCCTCACCTACATATCCAGCTTCTGTCAGAGTTGTGGCATCAGCTATAGCAAATGGTACAGATAAAAATCGAGCCAACCTCTGAGCAATTAACGTCTTTCCTGTTCCAGTGGGTCCGACCAAAAGTATGTTACTCTTATCAAGCTCAACTTCTGAGGTATAAGACTGATGTATAATACGTTTATAGTGGTTATAGACTGCAACGGAAATGGATTTTTTTGCTTTACTCTGCCCAACTACGTGCGAATCTAGATAAGACTTAATTTTGGAGGGTTTCTGAAGAGTCACCTTAAAACCTGATTCTGAATGATCTACAGGATCATTCAATTTTACTTCAGGCTCCTTTCCCCTTCTAATTCTACTCATTTCCTCTTAAGAAGAATTGAATCAATTAGACCATAGGTTTTGGCCTCTTTTGAGGTTAAATAATTATCTCGGTCGGTATCAGCCTCAATCTTTTTGAGCGTCTGACCTGTATTCTTAGCAAGAATCGAATTCAATTGTTTTTTCATTCTTAGTATCTCCTCAGCCTGAATCTCAATGTCAGTGGCCTGTCCTTCAGCTCCACCCATTGGCTGGTGAATCATAATCCTGGAGTTAGGCAATGCTGATCTCTTACCCTTAGCGCCACCTGCAAGCAAAAAGGCACCCATGCTAGCAGCCTGCCCCAAGCATATGGTTGCTACGTCAGGCTTAATATATTGCATGGTATCATAAATCCCCATCCCTGAGGTTATCACACCACCAGGCGAGTTTATGTATAGATTGATATCTTTTTCAGTGTCTTCCGCCTCGAGAAAGAGTAACTGGGCAATGATGAGAGAGGCCATTGAATCATTTATTGGTGTACCTAAAAAAACTATTCTCTCTTTAAGTAATCGAGAAAATATGTCAAAGGCGCGCTCTGAGCGGCCTGTTTGTTCTACAACAATCGGAACCAGCTGGTTAAGTACTTTTTCATCAATATTCATTTTCTTTACCTCGAAGATCTTTAGTTTGTACCTCTACCTCTTTTACTTTAGCAAATTGCTCAAGATATTCCAAAATTATCTTTTCCATCAACCCATCCTCCAACCGTTTAAGGTTACTTGGCTTTTTATAGAATTTTCTTATTTCATTTTCAGATGTGGGATTGGCCTCGACAAGTCGTTGAATCTCAGCGCTTAAATCATCTTTTGATACTTCAAGGCCACCGTGATCAATTAATTTATTCCTTAATGCATACCACTTTACATTTCTCTCAGCAATAGGCATGTAATGCTCTCTTACCTTTTCATCATCCAGTGGCTCTCCACTATTCTGCTTTTTTACATCCTCAATAAGGTTTTTCAAGTAGTACTCTACCATGGACGGAGCAAATGATGGGTTTGTTTTTTCAATCAATGCATCAGAGAGGTCTCTTTCATAAGCGGTTTTAGATCTCTCTTTAAAATTTTCAATTATCTTTTTCTCAACATCAGATCTAAGCGAATCAACCGAATCTAGACTAGGGTTTATTTGCTTTATAAACTCATCATTTAATTCAGGAAGTACCTCCCTCTCAACTTTTTCAACTGTTAACTCATAGTCAGCATCTCCACCATCTTGATTAACAGGCAGTCTTAAACGAGTAGATCCACCAGGCTTTAGACCAATCATCTTATCTTTTTGGTCATCAGTAAAGGAACCATTGCCAACGCGAAGATATTGTTTCTCAAATTTTTTGCCAATAATAGCCACACCCGAATCATCCAGCTTCTGAAGAGTGCAAATTAAATAATCACCCTCAATGGCTCCGTCTTCAACTGTTGACATAGAAGCATTGGCTTTCCTTAATTGCATGATTGCATCTTCAATATCTTGATCATCATGAATGTAGGTTGTACTCTGTACGGATAAGGTATTCTTTTTCAACCTTGGCAACTTCACCTCAGGCTCAACCTCAAAAACTGCAAGAAATGACAAGTCTTTATTCATATGAAATTGAATATCTTTGACTTCGGCCTTATTTACTGGCACCAAACTCTCTTGCTTTATCGCCATCAGATAATATTTTTGGAAATTACTATCTAAAAATTCTGCTTCAATGTTTGCTTGAAACTGACCAAGTAATCTATCCCTGGGGATTTTCCCGGAACGAAAGCCCGGCATTTTTACTTTTTTACTAAACTTTCTTAATGAAATCTCGAAATCTGATTCAATTTCACCCCAAGAAATGTCAACACTTATTTCTCTGGTGAAATCATTTGTATTTTTTGTTTTTACTTTCACTTTTTATCCTGAAAAATAGCTGGCGAATTTAGGCCAGGTTTCTGTTTTGCCTAAAAGAGAATTCTAAATTTATTTTAAGCTGGTAGATCAAAACTGTTTTCTTTAGACAAAACATATTATGAATTCATTAGAATATTTATTAAAAATTGTATATCAAGCAGTGATGTCTCTCCGTCACTGTTAATATCAGATACAGATTCGGAGCATATACCAACATCTAAATCATTTGTCATATCACTGATAAGAAGTAGATCTATTACATTGATTTCTCCAGAATTGTCTATATCTCCTGAAGTCCAATTCAAGCACGCATCCGTAGGCGATGCTAAAAAAGAATGCCAACCTGCTAATGGGCTCTTCTCTGTGCGCCCAGAATAGTCTGTTGCTTGAATAAAGTACTGAATAATTCCTGTATCAACAAGAGCAGGAATTCCGCCATACCACCAATCCATGTTTTCAGGGATATCAGATGAATATAGTTGCCGACTTTCCCATTGTTCAGAGGAAAGTTCTCTCCAAAAAACTTTTACTGAATCTGTAATAATACCCGTGTTACTTATATCGTCTACCACTGCCTCCAGTGGATACTCGCTGTTTACTGGGTCGGCACCATTATTGATTGGATTATGGAATATTTGCAACATTTCTAGATCAGGAATACCCTTGATCCTGCAGTGCAGAGCATCCGTTGATTCCCAGCTACCTGTAAATCCAAGAACTTCGTAACCAGGCATGGCATTTTGGTACACTGCTATGGCATCATCATCCCAACTGCCTCCCATAATTGGCACTAGTATTTTCTCATTAATAATTAGTGAATTTGTATACGGTTGATTATTTGGAGTCCATATTCGATAAAGCTGCCATGGCTCTCCCCATTCATTCATAGCATTGGAAAAGTATAAGGCAGTTTCTTCAATTTCATTGTACTGCGGATGAGTTTCTGGAACTTCTCTTATCAATACTTTTGTTGGGCTGAGATATTTCCCCCAGCAATCTATGTGGTCAATGTATGTATTATTCGGATCCTCAACCACATGGTAAGTATCTATGCCGTAATATGCTAGGATTATTGAATCAACATCATTATTGGAGATTGGATTCTCATCGTAAACGAGATCTGAGGATGCTGCAATTCCTAGGCCATCAGTCATGTAGTTTCCACCCGCATGGATTAGATCAGTAGCGTAATATGGGACACCCAAGTGGTTAGACATCTTTGATGGTGCTTCATTATCATTTTGTCGAGGTCGATTGTAGGTAAAGTCTGCAATTGATATGTCACTGTTGCCATCAACTATCCACCAAGGACCATAGTCTCTAGTCCAATAACTGTCTGTTGATCCAATTATAAAATCTACATTCTCCATATTTACATCACTACTTTCCAGAATAGAATTAGCATTATTTTGCTGATTTGAGGATACCAGACAATAAATCATCAAATCTTGAGATATTTCATAGATAATGTCAGTAGATATACCAAAAGGATAGCGTATTAAAACACCCTGCATTCTTTCATATTCTGCTATGTTTCGAACTGGTGGAGGCGGAGGGTCAGTATCTCTTCCCATTAAATATATTTCATCCCATCTTGCGATTTCATCATCAGTTAAACCAATTGGTAATTCAATAGTTGATCCATTAGCCAGAACAAAATTGAAGAAGAAGATCAAATAGATTGCAGTTCTCATTAAAAATAAAAAGTCAAGACCGCCTGTGCTAAATTATAGTGTATTAAAATCAGATGGCAAAGAGCTGCTGATGCTATTGCCTATTGTCTAAGGCGGTAGGTAGCTCCTTCCATTGTTTTTAAAAACCTTTCAATCTGATTAGCAGTGTGAAAAAGTTCCTCCATCGGGACAAACACATCACTTGGGTATTCCATATCGTCGTAGTCGCGAAGAAAGTTCGCTTCAAGTTTTAGAACAACATCACGTAATACCATTGGAGGAATCTCCTTATTCCTCATAAAATTAATCTGGAGGTTAAGCTGCCCTGTAGAGGTCATATGAAACAATGGAATAGTGCCAACATCGGTATCGCATCTGAAGGTCAATGTTCCGTGATCAGATCCACGTCCCCAAGATACATCATCAGCATACTTTTCGGTAAATTCAATAATCATTACGCCAACTTTAGCAATCTCCCTATTACACTGTTCTCTCATATGATCAATGAATAAATTCTTATCCCAGTTCGACATAGAATGCACCTCAAGTATTTAATTAACGAATTATAGGCGAGACGTAATTTAATATAATACTATGACAACATTTTACTTTAATTAATCGGATCTAATTCAAAAAACATTGCACCATCGAATCTATAATTACCATCTTTTTTTATATAATCCAATAGATCCACGTTAACCGTTTTCTTTAGCTCACTGGATGCATGGACTAAGTTAGATCGATTTAAGACATATCCTTCATGCGCCATTACTATACCTAATTTAAAATAGTCTTTTTTTACAAAAGCAATACCACAAACAGACGGTAATCTTTTCAGAACATCAGCATCTATTTTCCCAGATGGTATGAATGAAATAGTTTCATTTAAAGACCAATCTATATCTAAAAATAATTGTCCGTTCTGTTTTTTATTCAGTTCAATATCTACCTGCTCAATGTATTGTGGATTAATTATTGATTCTGTGATATTTACATTCATTGGGTGGTTTAAAATTCTATCAGATGTAAAATGCCAACGATAGTTATAGCTTGGAACCTTTACATTATTTTCGTTCACTTTATAGTGAATTTCTATCATACTTTTTCTAGCGTCCTCAAGGCTGTAGCTATTTGCATAGGCTAATGTCGTGAGAACATGTACTGTACAATCAGATGAATCATAACGAATGATAGGATCATCGTCTTTTTCATTTTCTTCGCCTAAACAATATAACCCATAAGGAGTACCAACTCGCCAAAGATTAATAGCGATTAGCCTAGAATCAAATTCAGAGTATTTTTCATGAATTCTCGCCATATAATATTCAAAATCTTGATCATTCAATGTCCAAGGTTTTGGCAATGTATTAATCCATTTGAATGGATCACTAGCTTCAGTGCAACATACTATAAATAGAAAAAGTGGAAGGTATTTTTTAATCATATAAATGATATTGTTTCTTGATAATTAGATAATCATCCAAACCAGTCTTTAGAATACTTTTGATATCTTCGACTATAAAATTCTTTTCAAAAGTTTTTCTTATAATATCGTTTCCCATTGCCTTATCAAACATGTCTAACTGATTTTTCGATGCTTGAATAAATGGGCTTCTACTAGGATAAAGCTTATTATGTTCTTGCATAAAGTAGAACTGAACTAAAATCAAATCAATCTTATCCTGGTCAGTTATATAAATATGTATCCCCCCCACATCTTCACCCCTGTAAGAGGCATAGTATGGTTTGTAATTAACCGGTCTAAAAGTAACCCCCTCCAGGCCAAGTAAATTCATTTTTTCTGCCAATTTATTTGCATTAATCCATGGTGCTGCCAACGTCATGAATGGCGTTGTATATCCCACACCATTTGAAAAAAAGCCTAATTCACCTACTATACCTGTTGCCACCATATATGATGGCGTATTTGCGTTTGGGACATGTGGGGAGGTTGGAACCCAAAGCATACCCAGGTCATTATAGTTTACATGTCGATTATAATTTTTCATTTTAATGATTTTCAAATCACATTCACCACTTTCAAGCCAGCCTTGTTCATTGATCATTTTGGCTAACTCTCCACTTGTGAGCCCGTGAACATATGGGATTGGGTACCGTCCTATAAATGATTTGAAACTCATATCTAAAATATTGCCCTCAATCTTTTTATGTCCTAAAGGATTAGGCCTATCCAAAACCAAAAACTCTAGTCCGCTTTCCTGAGCTGCCTCCATTGCTAAACCCATTGTTGATATGTATGTATATGATCTTATTCCTATATCCTGAATATCAAAAACTAAGATATCTAAATTTTTGAGCATATCCTTGCTGGGCTTTTTATTATTTCCGTAAAGCGAATAAAGTGGTACTCCATAAATTGTGTCAGCTTTATTATGAATTTTTTCCCCTGCAGATACGGATCCAAAGAGACCGTGCTCTGGACTAAAAATGGCTTTTAGATTAACGTTTTCTGATTTAATAAATGCGTCAATATTCTGGACCATTCTATGAGTTACGCCTGTTTGGTTTGTAATTAGACCCACTTTTTTACCTTTTAAATGTGAGCAATTACCTTCTAGTAATACGTCAAGTCCGGTCATAAAAGGTTGTTCCAATTGTGGCTCAATGTGAACATTGCCTGTATTAGCTACGCAGTCTAATTGAATAATGAATACTGCAATAATGAAAAGAAAAATTTTAATTGTTGTTAAAAATGTTTTCATTCGCGATTTAATTTATTCAATTTATCTTTAACGGATGTCATTTTCTATTGAACAACAAATTGGACAACTTATTATAGCAGGTTTCCGCGGTATGGAAGTTGCTCCAGAAAGTAATATTGCAAAATATATTCAAGAGTACAACATTGGAGGAGTAATTCTTTATGATGAGGATCTTGAAATTGGAGGTTCAGGAACAAGAAACATTGAATCCCCGAATCAAGTAAAAGAGTTAACCAGCCAACTACAAACTCTAGCAGATAATAGTCTGCTTATTTCAATTGATCAAGAGGGTGGCGAAGTCCACAGACTTAGGACTGTTTATGGTTTTGATGAAACACCATCCTGGAATCATATAGGTCTTTTAAACAGTGAACTAATGACAAAACAATTTTCAAAATCAATGGCCAATACTCTATCTGATCTTGGCATTAACCTTAATTTTGCTCCAGTTCTCGATCTTGATCATGGGACAGGTACAGTTATAAGTGATTCAAAACGAGCTTTTTCATCAGACCCAAAAACTGTAAAAGAGAATTCAAGAATTTTTATCGAACAGCATAAACTAGCTGGAGTAATTACGTGTGGCAAACATTTCCCAGGACTTGGATCTGCCTCTGGGGATACTCATGAGGGATTTACCGATATTTCTGACACTTGGACAGTCAAGGATCTTTTACCATTTGATGAAATGATAAAAAATGGAGATCTAGACATGGTAATGATTTCTCATGCATTTGATAAAAAATTAGACCCTACCTTCCCATCCTCCCTTTCAAAAATCATAATAAATGATATGTTAAGGCTAGACCTTGGATACGAAGGTCCAGTTATCTGTGATGACCCAAGCATGAGGGCCATTTCCGACCATTATAGCTTACATGATACATTTGAACTGATGCTAAACGCTGGTGTAGATCTATTCTGTTTAGGTAATAACCTAATATACGATGCTAATTATATTCCAAAATCTATTAACGCAATTGTGGACCTAGTAAATTCAAAGAAAATAAGTGAAAGTAGACTTATAGAATCAATAAATAGAGTGAATAGTCTTAAAAAAAAGTATCACATAAATGAACGATGATCTCCTTGCTGGGGTTGACTGTGGCGCAACAAAGGTTATGGTACAGTCAGGCGTTTATTGTTCCAAAAGAAATAAAATTTCCCCGGGATCTATCAATCAAGAATTTTACTATTCGGATCACCCAGATTGGAATTCCAAGTTTACACCTTTGCCTCTGGATATCCAGAAGAATGAATATCAGTCTGATAATATTTCCCTATCTGATGAGGAGATTAAGCAGGGCAACGTCATAATTGATACTATTATCTCATCAATGAAAATTATTGATGATCATAAAATTGGATTGTGCTTTCCAGGATTAAAAAGTCATGACGGTATTGTTGTGATGGCAAATGGACCTCGAATACCAAATCTTAGTCATCGCATTTATCCTGTAAAAAAAATCTTAAACGATTCAGATTGTTGTGTCACTGGAGAATTAAAATCTACAATCGGTATGATGCAAGAAACAAAAAATGGTATATATATTGGTGGAGGTACAGGAATTGCTGATGGTATCATTTTAAATGGCGAACTGTTAAAACAAATCAATATGGTAGATATACCACGATCCTGGGAAATAAATATAAGTTCCAATGAAACAGTAGAGACTCTTCTTTCTCCAGCTGGAATGATTAAAAAGTATAATGATCAGAATAATGCAGAGATAAAAATCCTGGCTGATTTAATGCACCAAAAAGAGTTCAACAAAATAATGGACGATGCGCTTAAAGCATTTTTACAATTATTAAAAGTTAGAGAACAATTTTTTGTAAGCCAAAATGAAGAAATACAAGAGATAGTAATTGGTCAGAGACTTGGAAAATTTTTTAGTGATTATGATAAAAAATATATAGAAAGGTTTCAAAACAGTACAAAAATTCCAATAAAGATTTCAAGCGACAGAAGGACTGCAGCGCTAGGCGCTGCAATTTCATTCGCATGCTCATAAAGGGAACAAGCCCAACAAAAGAACCACTAGTTTCTATAGGACTTATTTTACCTATCGACAAACAGAAATATGTAAAGATTACCTCTAAAAATGGCTTAGATTATGAAATAAAAGCTCTTGAAAATCAATTACTTGTCAACGGTAAAAAGTCAAATCAATTTAAATTAGAGCAATTAACAAAAGACTCTAGTTTTAATATTAATCCAGTAACTGCAGGAAGGGGGTTTCATTGGCAGAAACAAATAAACATTTCGATAAAAGGATCTATTAATATTAAAAATATTGATGGTTGTTTGTTTTTAGTAAATGAAATTGGATTGGAGAATTATCTCATGTCTGTAGCTACCTCAGAGATGAGTGGTGAATGCCCGGAAGCACTACTCGAAGCACAAACCATAGCAGCAAGATCGTGGCTTATAGCCTCTGAGGAACAAAAACACAAGGATCTAGGCATAGACGCATGCAATGACGATTGCTGTCAAAGATACCAAGGCATAAAAAATATATCTGATAAAGCTATATCAGCAGTTTTAACAACTCGAGGAAAATTTGTGATTTACAAAAATGAAATTTGTGATACTAGGTATTCAAAATCCTGCGGAGGAATATCTGAAAATAATGAAAATGTATGGAGTGATAATCCGAAAGCATATTTGCGCGGTATTTTTGATGGTAGCAGTGGTGTTTTTCCTGATTTTTCTGATGATGAGCAACTTAATAAATGGATTTTTGAACCACAGGATTGTTTCTGCAACAATGAATACATAAATAAAAGTGAGCTGAAAAA
>CEQY01031564.1_pt1 | contig 16200 bp, 16 predicted proteins | sample 361391 | NCBI WGS metagenome assembly CEQY01 (sample SAMEA2621075, study PRJEB7988) | marine metagenome | isolation source: saline water (ENVO:00002010), including | reverse complement strand
CCCTTTAAATCTTTAAACGTTTCATATGGCGGTAAGGTTTGTTTGCTGGATGAGCCAGAACAGATGGCAGACCCAAAAAGCGCTTTTAAAAACAACCCAATTATTGAATGCGAAGTTGACCTTTCATGGACTGGTGTTTCCCCCATGTTTGGCGGCAAACCCACTTATGAAGATGGAACCGAATTAATCCAAGACAGCACCAAAAGCTTCGCTAAAGCGCATTACGAACAACATGGGAAAATGGCGGGAACATTTTCAGTAGGGTCAGAAACATTCTCAGTAAATGGACTTGGGCTACGAGATAAATCTTGGGGTGCAAGATACTGGCAGTCAATTAATTGGTATCGCTGGTTGCCTATGATCTTTTCGGAAGATTTCGCAATGATGTTGTCAGTTATCTCACGTGATGCGCAAAGCAATAACGTCAAGGCTTCAGGAATGGTTCTAGAAGGAAACGAATACAAGATTATTACTGACTGCACCGTTGAATCTCAATGGGATGAGCAAGGGTACCAAACTGGAATGGAGTGTTGGGCTGTCACAACGGAAGGTAATGAGTACAACATTTCAGGGGAGGTTATTTCACTTATCCCGCTTCGAAATCGTCGAAAATCTCCCGATGGCGCAGAACTCCAAACACGAATTACTGAAGCTATGACACGATACGAATGCAATGGCCAAACAGGTATGGGAATGAGCGAATACCTTGATCAGATAATTGATGGAAAGCCAACTGGAGTTCCCGATAATGAGCAATGACGCTGTTTTCGGAGCTAAATGGCTTGAATTACAGTTAGAGGAAATTCTCGGAGTAACAAAAGTCTCCAATTTGATGAGATTATCTGGCGGAGCAAATCGCGAAACGTGGAGTTTCGAAGCGAGTGCAAAAGAAAAGCAGCACTCGTTGATCATGCAAATAGACCGAGACGGGATGCATCGACTCAATGGTACTTGTGAACGAGAGTCACGTATACTTCGAATAGCAAAGCTAAATGGAGTTCCAGTGCCGACCGTGATCGGTTCCGGTTTTTCTGAAGGTTCAGGAAGTAGAAGTTTCAGCATCACAGAGAAAATGCAAGGAGAAACGATAGCAAGGAAAATTCTTCGGGATACACAATGGCAAAAGGCGAGACAGAATCTCGTTCACGATATGGCAAAAGCACTGGCAGCGATCCACAAGATAGACAGAAGCCAATTTAAAGGAATAGAGCTTAATGACATCCGAGACCCCCTATCATCACTTGAGTCAATCTACGAGGCATTGGATGACCCGCACCCAACTTTTGATTTTGCGTTCAGATGGCTGCGAACGAATCAGCCTGATATTTCTGAATCCACCTTTGTGCATGGTGACTTTAGGTTAGGCAACCTTCTTATAGACACTTCTGGTCTTAACGCTGTCCTTGATTGGGAGATAGCTCAGTTTGGTGACCCAATTCAAGATCTTGGTTGGATGTGCGTGAGGGCATGGAGATTTGGAAGTGATCAACGAGTAGCTGGTATAGGCTCATACGGCGAATTGATTGAAAGCTACGCTCAAGAGAGCGGACGGGACGTTTCTATATCAACACTTTTATGGTGGGAGATATTCGGGACTTTACGTTGGGGAATTATATGCTTGCAGATGGGTGGTGATTTCCGAAAAGGACGAAGTAATTCTCTGGAGATAGCAGCCATCGGAAGACGCGTAGCGGAGAACGAATACGACCTTTTGCAAGCAATTGAGGAGATAATTAGGTGAATAGTGAAGACATGTCAGACTGGGGTCTGCCTCCTCGTACGAATTACCCATACGATGCTCCCTCAGCAATAGAACTTATTCAAGCAGTTGAAGAATGCATTAGTGAAGAAATCATGCCTTCCTCAGTTGGGGCCACAAAATGGAAGTTGCGAATCGCTGCTAACGCATTAAAGATTGCTGTTAGGGAAATTGAAGGGGAAACCTCCCACAAAAATGCTCTGCACACTATCTTGTCTGACTTGGAGGCAATTGATATGCCTGACTTATCTGAGAAAATCAAAGCAGGTGAGTTTGACGATAGATTAGAAATGCTTCAAAAGAAACTACTCTTGATTGTGACAATGAAGTTAGAGGTTGTTAACCCTGACTACTTTGAATCAATCCAAAACCCTTAGCCATTCAAGAATTCGTTGACAATTTAAGCTTTTACGTAGGTACAATTTGAGTGGGGAAGTTCTAGAAGGAACAATGGCAAAAATAGCTGTAATCGGAGCGGGTTATGTAGGTCTCACCACGGGTGCTTGCCTAGCTTACCTTGGGCATGACGTAGTGATTGCCGATAATAACAATGGCCGTGTTGAAAGCTTGCGAGCTGGCAAAATTCCCTTTTATGAACCGGGGCTTGATGAGCTAGTAAGTGATGTTGTCAAGTCAAAGAAACTCTCATTTGTTTTGGGGGCATCAAACGCTTCAGAGAATGCAGAATTTCATTTCCTATGCCTCCCAACTCCTGCAAATTCCGACGGTAGCTCTGACCTATCTTTCTTTGAAGCAGGAATCAACGAAATAGTTTCGGTGTTGCAGCCAAATTCAATTGTTATTAATAAGTCAACAGTTCCGTTAGGGACTGCAAAGAAGTTACAAGAGTCTCTTGCGAGAACTGATGTACATGTTGTTTCAAATCCTGAATTCCTCTCTGAAGGAAACGCTATAAGAGATTTCCTTGAACCCAGCAGAATAGTTATAGGAGCGAACACAAGGGAGCTTTCTGAGAGGGTGGCTGAATTGTATTTAAAAGTAGACGCTCCTGTTCTAACGAGTAGTTGGGAATCAGCAGAACTGATTAAACACACAGCAAATGCCTTCCTTGCTATGAAACTTACCTTTGTTAACGAGATAGCTACTCTATGCGAAATGTCTGGAGCAGATATAGAAGATGTAACAGATGGTATTGGTCATGATCCTCGAATAGGCACAGACTATATGAAACCCGGTCCTGGTTGGGGTGGGTCATGCTTCCCGAAAGATAGTGCCTCTCTTGCTCAAGTAGCACGTTCATTTGGTTTTGATTTCACGCTTCTTGAGCACACTATTGATCTGAATCAGAAACACTTAGACCGAACGGCCCGAAAAGTAGAAGAAGTTATTCCGAGCAATCATGAGAAGGGAAAGATAGCCGCATGGGGGCTCACGTTTAAAGCAGGAACAGATGATCTCCGGCATTCTCCCGCTGTTGAAGTACTCCAGAGATTAGAGAAAGCAGACTACGAGATATGCGCCTTTGATCCCACTGTCAAAGAGAAGCTCCCACAACTGCCATCAACGATTATTGAAAATAACCCATACAAATGTGTAAGTGGATCTGATGCGTTGGTGGTATTGACCGAGTGGAAAGAATTTAATCAAATAGATATGGAAAAGGTTGCATCATTGATGCGTAATCTGAATCTAATAGATAGTAGAAATATCTTTAACAGAGCTGAAATGGAAAATTTAGGATTTACCTACATTGGTATGGGTACTTGACCTCTTCAGAATAAAGAGTTAGTGATTAACCTATCTAATCAATTATCTCTAAAGGTGATTGGAATCGTACTGTTATGCATTCTAAGAGTAAGACATATCAAAGCGGTAATGATCCGTTGCTTCCCTTCCCCAGCAAGAATATTATCCACAATGTCCAACAAGGATTAGATACGGCGAACCATAGCGTAATGGGCTCTTATAGTAGCAATAGCAATTTCCAGATCAGATGGTCTAATCTCAATATCAGACCCAATCAAGAAATGGGTACAACAATCAAATCTTCTCTCGTTAGAGAGAATATGAAGATAACCAATCAGTGATGAAATTAGAGGAATAATGCCAAAATTTGCACAAGAACAAGCAGTTAGAACACCTAATTCACCAGCTATGACTGACCCCTCTAAGTCTCTAACATGGGAACAAGTTGACGAGATCATAAACCGGGCAGCAAATCTGATCTTGGAAGCAGATCTGGGCGAAAAACGCCGAATTGCAGTTTTTGCAGAAAACTCATCAGAAACTGCTTTAGCTCATCTTGGTGGCTTGTTCGGTGGCGCCTCCTCTGTCCCCGTAAATTTCCATCTAACTGCTGAAGAAGCAAGCTATATTCTAAAAGATTCGGAAAGCCAAATTGTATTTGCTGATGATAAAACGGCTGAACGAGCTATCCAAGCTTCACAAGAAGCCGGCATTGCTCTAGTCGTAGGGTGGAATTGTCAAGAATACGAAGAAATCACCGATTGGGATGATTGGTTACTCACAGGTTCACCTAAACCTTGCCCTGATAAAGTAGTCCCCAGACCTAATCTACTCTATACCTCAGGCACAACTGGCTTACCTAAAGGAACCGAACTCCCACCTACAATGTTTGCAGGTGGTTCAACAATGACCGAGCATATAAAAGGACTGAGCCAAAGTGGCTTTGCCGAGTTCGGCACTCACCTCGTCGTTGGCCCGATGTATCACACTGGACCACTATCAGGAATGAGGCTTCTTACTTTAGGGATACCTTCTGTGATACTCGGAAGGTTTGACGCTGAAACCACACTTGCGACAATTGAAAAATATAAAACAGAGTCAGCATTAATGGTGCCAACACATTTTGTCAGAATGCTTGCCTTACCAGATGATGTAAAAGAAAAGTATGACGTATCTTCAATGAAATTTGCAGCGCATACGGGAGCGAAGTGCCCCGTTGATGTGATGCGAGAAATGATTGATTGGTGGGGTCCAATATTTAGAGACGCATACGGCGCTAGTGAAGTTGGAACAGTCTGTGCGATAACTAGTGAAGAATGGTTGAAAAATCCAGGTTCTGTAGGTAAAGCAATTCCGCCTTTCACAGCTTATGTTCTAGACGAGGACCTTAATGAACTTCCAATAGGAACAGAAGGAAGACTATTCTTCCGTGACTCGACAGAGCGAGGAATAATTTATCCCAATGACCCTAAAAAAACCGCTCAAGCAAACCCTGAACCGGGCCTTTTTACATTAGGAGAGATTGGGTATATCAACGAAAAAGGGTACGTATTTATAACTGACCGTTTTAGCGATATGGTCGTTTCTGGTGGTGTAAACCTTTACCCCGCTGAGGCAGAGCAAATACTAATCGACCACCACGATGTTGCAGACGTCGGCTGTATTGGGATTCCTCATAAAGACTTAGGAGAAGAACTAGTTGCTCTCATTGTCCCAACAGAACATACCTCTACAATTAACGTGGAAGAAATGTCCAATTGGCTTCGGGATAGACTTAGCCACTACAAATGCCCACGCTCATATGTCGCAGTCCCCACGCTTCTTCGGAACACTATGGGCAAAATTAATAAACGAAAGCTCCGAGATGCTTACCTCAATGGTGAATTAAATTAAAAGAATACAAATACGAAACGGCCACGAAATAACAATGACTGAAGCAAAAGTACTTATAGACCAACCTTCTGAAAAAATTCTAAGACTAACGTTGAATAGACCCGAGAAGAGAAACGCTCTTAATGACGAAGTCCGTAACCAACTCTTTGAAGGGCTCCGCGAAGGAGACAGAGATAAAAGCGTCTCAGTCATGATAATCCGAGGATCTGGAGAAGCATTCTCCGCTGGCTACGATCTATCCCAACCCAACCACTCTGTTGAAAGATCAATTGCGAAAACAGATGGCTGGTGGTCAAGGCATGTTGTCAATAACTGGTTTGAGATTTGGGATATGTCAACACCTGTCATTGCCCAAGTGCACGGTTGGTGCTTGGCGGGAGGAACCGAGTTAGCAAATGCCTGCGACCTAATATACGTTTCGGAAGATGCAAAAATCGGTTATCCCCCCGTACGTTTAATGTCACCCCCTGATATGCAATGGCAGACATGGATGATGGGTATGCGGAGGGGAATGGAAGCACTTTTGACCGGAGATCATATGAGCGGAGTAGAAGCGGTTGCTTCCGGAATGGCGAACAGATCATTCCCCAAAGAAACTCTTGACAATGCTGTCTTAGAAATTGCCAAAAGAATTGCAAAGATACCTAATGATTTGTTGGCCCTTAACAAGAGAGCTGCACATCGAGCTATGGAAGCTGCCGGAATACGAAACGGAATAAGAGCAACTGCAGATATACAAGCCTTGGGGTTTCACCAAAGTTCTTCTAAGGAGTACATGGGCAAACTTAGCAAAAGAGACCTTAAAGAAAGCCTCAGCGAACGTGACAGAGACTTTGGAGACTACCGAGAAGAAAGTTAACTCCTGCGATAAGTTTACGAATTTGTGACAATTAGGAGAAAATTTTTATATTTCCCCTCAATCGGATAGTTTTATCCGGATTTTTGATTAGTGTCGGTGTCATGGGGTATCGTCAAAAATCATCAGTTCAAGAAATGTTGAGCGATGAAAATTGGGGGGGAGGACCCTTGAGAAGAAGCAATTCATTAAAGCTTCTCTCAATCATCTTCGCATTTACCTTGTTCGCAGGTGCCTGCAGTGGTGATAACGATGATAGTGACAGTGGGATTATCAGCGATAACAGTATCTTAGGCGAAGACAGACCTGAACAAAGTTCAGATTCAACTTCAGGTTCAGAACCTGTTGATAACGACGATGACCATGATCAATCAGACGATGATGGGCATGACCATTCAGGTGGTGAAGATCATTCTGATGAAGTAGCTGGAACAGCCGCCGATAGTCTTAATGGCGATGGAGCCGAACTTTGGGAGTCAATTGTTGATGGCGGAACAGTAGTTGCAGATAATAGCCTAGAGCCAATTCTTATCACCCTGATCAATATTGAGAGAGCATCACAAGGTTCTTTCCCTGAGATACGTGAGGGTATTGAAGCAGCTGTAAGGACTGTTAATGAAACGATGGGTGGAATGAATGGGCGACCAGTTGAGCTAGAGTCTTGCGTAGATGGACTAGACCCTAACAAAGCAGTTGCATGCGCCAACAGTGTTACAGATACTCGACCACAACTGCACATACAGGGAATTGACTTCTTCAACCCACTTCTGTGGCCAACACTAACAGGAGCCGGATTAGCAATTATGCAAACAGTACCGATCTTCGTTGAAGATTTTAATACTCCCGGAATCATCTCGACTGAAGGTGGTTGTGCTTCAGCGTTCCCTTCAGCTATGCAATACGGCGTTGAGACACTCGCTGCTGACAAGTACGTAATTCTTTACTCTGATACTGAACCTGGTCTTGTTTGCTACGAAGATACTGGAGAGCGCATGTTGCAACAGCTAACTGATGAAGGCGCAATTGCTCGAGAAGACTGGACCGGTATCCCAGATGTACCTGGTGACCCATCAGATACTGATGCAGTAGCCCAACAAGTACTTGAGTTTGTTGATGGTTCTGACAACGCTTGGATTTACCTCGGTCTGCAAGCTTCAGACTGTAACGAGGTTCTCTCATCACTTTCATCAAAAGGGTATAACGGAGGTGTTGTCGCTTCTGGGTCTTGTAGAGATGACTCTGTAACCTCAAACCCAGCATCAGCTGGAGTTCACTTTGGATCATCATGCTGTATTCCTGACAGGCCAGATCTTTGGGATCCATACACAACGAAATATAACGAGTGGAGAAATGCAAGCATCGACAGGTACGGACCTACAGCTCCGAAGTCAAACTTTATGGAAGTCGGGCACGATGTATTGATAGCTGGCATAATTCAAATGACGCGCTTTATAGAAGCCGGTGGGGATATCGATAATGACCCTGAAGGATTCTCAAACTTCCTGGCTACACAAGATAATATGAACCGACCTGGCATAGCTATTCCACTTGACTGCACAACTAACAATAACGAATTCATTTCTGTTTGCCAGAAGTCATCTGGATACTACATATGGTCTGGACCTGGCGGTCAGTTTGAATACGGACCACTAGGTGAGGAACTACTCGATGCTACGGACCTCATCCTCCGTGCCGCAGAAAGTAATCCTCGATCAGCAGTAAACTGATTAGCTGTAAGGGGGGATATAAGTGGATGCACTATTGCAAACAAATTTAATGAAAAACACTCTTGTAGCTTTAAGAAAGCCACCTGGCGATGAAGATACAATATCCATCAAAGACAATGAGACAAAAGTATGACAAATATTCTAGAAACGAAGGATCTAACAGTCACTTTCGGCGGCCTCAATGCATGTGACCACGTAGATTTAGAAATCCCTACTGGGAAATTTGTAGGACTGATTGGCCCAAACGGTGCCGGCAAAACTACCTTCATCGATGCCGTAACTGGGTACGTAACGACATCAGCAGGAAGTGTAATATTTGACGAAAAAGATATCGGTGAGCTGAAGCCACATGAGCGAGCACAAAGCGGCCTAGTCCGCACCTTCCAATCTCTTGAACTGTTTGAAGATTTGAGTGTTAGGGATAACCTACTAGTTGCTGCTTATCCAACCAAGTGGTACTCCTTTATTGCCGACATGTTTCATCTATCCAGCAAGGATCAAGAAATTGAAGATCGGGTTGATTGGTCACTTGAGATCATGGGCCTTAGTGACGTCTCAGATGCGATGCCAACGGACCTTAGTCATGGGCGTCGCAAGCTTGTAGGCGTTTCGAGAGCATTAGCAGCGAAACCCAAACTGATCCTTCTTGATGAACCCGCAGCGGGTCTAGACACCGTTGAAAGTCAAATCTTAGGAGGTCATCTCAGAGAGTTCTTGAACCATGGCATGTCCGTTTTCCTAATTGATCATGATATGGGACTTGTATTAAGCGTTTGTGACTATATCTATGTCTTGGATTTCGGAAAGATAATAGCCGCCGGAACGCCTGCACAAATTCGAGAAAGTTCTGCCGTAAAAGCAGCTTATCTTGGTGAACAAGCCGGTGAAATACAAGCTCAAGAGGGAGAACGTATACGAACCCAACAACAAGAAGCAGGAGAGATAAATGGCTGATACTTCAACCAAATCACCAAATGTAGCTTCTACAGAATCTAGCAATCTAGTAGAGATCAAAAATCTTTCAGCAGGCTATGCCGGCGTGGCAGTAATCCGGGGAGTTAATCTCAACGTTAACCAAGGTGAAGTAGTGGCTTTGTTAGGACCAAATGGTGCTGGGAAAACAACAACTCTACTCTCAACATCAGGTCTAATTAAAGCGCTAGAAGGGAGTGTTAATGTTCTCGGAGAGCCGGCAAACTCAGTAGCTCCTCACAAGACAGCCAGATTAGGACTTGCTCATGTTCCTGAAGACAGGTCCCTATTTTTCGGACTAACCGTTCAAGAAAACTTAAGATTAGGTTTGCGCGGGAAAAGAGGTAAGCAAAATGCTGGCTACGAAGCTGCGTTAGATCTACTCCCTGCATTAAGGCCATTGATGAATCGACGAGCTGGTCTCTTATCTGGTGGAGAACAACAAATGCTTGCTATGGCAAGAGCTTTGGTCTCTAATCCAAAAGTTCTCCTAGTAGATGAAATGAGCTTAGGCTTGGCTCCAATTATCGTTGAAAGGCTCTTACCTATTGTTAGAGACATCGCGAATGAAACAGGTGCAGGAGTACTTATAGTAGAACAACATGTGCATCTAGCGCTTGAAGTAGCTGATAGAGCTTATGTTATGAGTCATGGCGAAATCGTGTTAGAAGGCTCCGCAGGTGAACTTTTGGAAAGACAAGATTTACTAGAAGCAAGTTACCTTGGTGGGGAAATTGACGAAGAGGAATGATAAACCACAACCGTTTATTTAGCTATTCACACCTAATCATGGGAAGTGGATACCGTGCCCTCATGTTGGTTGGCCCATTCGCCAAAAGAGGTGAAAGCTAGGATTTTCAGCAGGAATGCCGATACCGGTTTGGGGATTGTAGCTTTAATTCTTGCTATTGTTCTCGTCATCCTCGCTATCTTCAGAGAATAAATCAAGAATACAGTGGGAGTGCATACAGCAGATCTTTACCACGTATCTATCATCGGGCGTTTCTTTTCACCACGACTCTTCGCTGGACCGGCAGCTCTTAACGCAGTAATAATCCATTTTCTAGATTCTTGAGGATCAATCACATCGTCTATTTCAAAATGATCAGCCATACTTAAACCCTTACCAACCTCGTACATCCTTTTAACTAGATTTTGGTACATATGCTCCCGTTCCTTCGGGTCATCTATAGCTTCTAAGTCCTTTTTGTATCCTAATTTTACTGCCCCTTCGAGTCCCATTCCTCCAAACTCTCCTGTCGGCCAGGAAATCGTAAACATAGGGAATTTGAAACCCCCTGAAGCCATAGCTTGCGCTCCCAGACCATAAGCCTTTCGAAGCACGATGGTGCCAGTTGGGACTGTCACAGATCTAGCGTTAACGAACATTCTACTTACATGCCTTACTAACCCACTTTCCTCCGCCTCCGGGCCGACCATGAAACCCGGAGTGTCGCACAGGCTAATGATTGGAAGGTCGTGTGCATCACATAATTGCATAAATCTTGAAGCTTTATCTGCTGCGTCAGCATCAATCGCTCCCCCTAGATGTTCTGGATTATTTGCTATAACACCGATTGGCTTTCCTTCAATACGAGCTAAGGACGTAATGATTCCAAAACCAAAGTCTTTTCTGAGTTCTAATACTGAATCTATATCAAACAGAACGTTAATCACTTTTCGGATGTCGTAGGCACGTAACCTATTCTCAGGGATTAGGTGTCTAAGTGCTCTCTGATCTTGTAAATCCCAATCTGTTCCTTCCCCTTGAAAATATGAAAGATATTTCTTTGCAATTTTAACTGCCTCTTGTTCATCTTTTGCGAGAATATCTACTACTCCGTTAGCTTTCTGAGTTTCCATAGGACCTATCTCGGATGGATGATATGTTCCTAAACCACCACCTTCAATCATCGCAGGCCCGCCCATGCCGATATTTGCATCTTCTGTCGCAATGATTACATCGCAACAGCCTAAGATCGCCGCATTCCCGGCGAAACAATACCCTGAGGTGATACCAACGAGAGGGACATCGCCTGAGAGTTCAGCCCATAGCCCAAAAGCTAAACAGTCTAAACCTGCAACTTGAAGGCCATCCGTATCACCGGGTCTGCCACCACCACCTTCAGTGAAAAAAACCACTGGAAGTTTCCATTTCTTAGCGATCTCAAACAGCCGATCCTTTTTCCGGTGGTTCTGCCCACCTTGTGTTCCTGCTAGGACTGTGTAGTCGTAAGAAATAACCACACACTGTGTTTTGCTTTCATCAAATAAATCTGAATTGACTTCCGCAAGGCCGCCGACCATCCCATCGGCAGGAGTATTCAAAATGAGATCGTCCACTGATCGACGTTTCCGTTGAGGAGCAATGACTAGGGGTCCATATTCAATAAATTCTCCCCCATCAGTAAGGTCGGCAATATTTTCTCTTGCTGTTCGTTTTCCTTTTAAATAACGTTTTTCAACAGCGCTCATACGTCGGTGATCTCTTCCGATTTCATGCCGCTCTATAGTTTCGGCAAGATCAGGTCGTATATGAGTCAAGTCCAATTCATCGCTTGTTACTTCATTCTCTGAAAGTGTTTCTCGTTCGTCAAAGGAAAACAGGTTTTCCGACTCTGAAACCATTTGTCCAATTTCAATACAAACTTTTGTAATCACTCCTCCTGAAGTCGCTAGGACTTCATGCTCCATTTTCATTGATTCCAGTAGCGCGACTCGCTGGCCTTCTAAGATTTGATCTCCTACTTCAACATCAATGATTAAAACTGTTCCCTGTAGTGGAGACTGAAGATCCACAGCCACTTGTTAGCTCTCGTCTGACTGTTTGGGCAGTTGATTTATGTATGTTGGAAGATCAAAATAATCTCTCCACAAAATAATTTTTTCATCTTTGACCTCGAAAATTCCAGCGCATGGCATTTCAACCCAACCATGAGGCCAAAGGAATTTATCCATTCGTTCATTCATAACAATTGAACCTGTGGCTGTTTGGCGAATTATAATCCAATCTATCTCAGCACATCTTCCCATCATGGGTTCAAGTTGTGCAAGTATCGATTCCCGTCCGAAAGTTTTCCCCATCGGCACATTATCATATTCGCAATCCTCTGAGAGAAGGTTAGTAGCCTCAGTTAAGTCCTTCCGATTAATCAGCTGAATGAATTTCGTTACTATTTCTTCGGGTGCTGTATTGCTCATGGCGCCTCTCCATCCCAACGATCCCAATGTAGGACTGTCTCTAGCGGGGGCCTTTTTGCAGGTTTAAAATCTGTACCTTTAGAATATCCGCATGTTATTAATGCACACTGTGTATAGCTTTGATAGTCAATTCCAAGAACTTCAGCTGCCTGCTCTTCGAACATCAAATGTATAGTCGTCCAAGCTGTACCTAATCCTCGTTCTCTAGCAGCTAACATAAAGCTCCACGCGCCAGGAAGAATGGACCCAAGCATCGCCGCTGAGGCCATTGACGGCAGACCTTCAAAGCGACCAGGCAGTATGGGAATCATCATCACGGGGACTTTCTCAAAATTCTGGGCAAGATATGTTGCTGAGTCAAGAACACGGCTCTGCTGAGATATACGATCTTCGTCGACACCTTTATAAGCTGTTTCAACATTTCCTTCCATTTGGGTGTAAAGTTCCCATCCTTGCTTATACAGCTCTGCAAGCGCTGCTCGTTGGACAGGATCCGTGACGACAAGCCATTGCCAACTTTGAGAGTTAGATCCTGTTGGTGATTGGATAGCAGCTTCTAAGCATTCCTTTATGATTTCATGCTCGACTGGTTTATCAAAATCTAAACGCTTACGGACAGCTCTAGTAGTAGCCAGAACTTCATCTACTGATAGGTTGAGTTTCATATTTCTCCTTAATTTTTAGTCTTTGTTTGTATCTTTTTCTAGTTTCTCTTCATATTGATAGGCTCTGTGTGTCCTCCCGCCAGCTACTAGTAGGTTCCGACCAGTTATCCACTTTGACGCAGGGCTTGCGAGAAAGACAACAGCTGCGGCGATGTCATCAGGAGTTCCTAGGAACCCTAGTGGAATTGTCGTAGCTATCTCTTTTTCAGCTCCATCTGCGCCTAATACTTCTGCGAAAGCTTCGGTGACTACTGGCCCTGGGGAAACTGCGTTTACACGAATTTTCGGAGCTAACTCAATTGCTAGAGTCTCGGTCATGTTAAGCATTCCTGCTTTCGCTGCTGCGTATGGGCCTGTAAAGGGAGATCCTCGCATACCTGCGCCTGATGAAATATTAATTATTGCTCCACCATTAGTCATTCTTTTCGCTGCAGTTTTAGCGCCCTGGAACGCAGTCATTAGATTTAGCTCCAGTTGGTTTCTAAAGATTTCGTCTGGAGTATCGATTAGAGTTCTCGTCTTCTTTTCATCAGAACCGCCAACATTGTTGACCCAAATGTCAAGTGCTCCTAAAGAGTCAATAGCAAGATCTCCTAGTGTTTCAGAGTTGTCTCGTATATCGGCATCATAGATTAAGACTTTTCCTCCTCTTTCTTCAATTCCTTTTGCTGTGATTTCAAGGTCCTCTTTTCTTCTTGCATTTATTAGAACATCGCACCCTGCTTCAGCTAAGCCCCATGCGATGCCTCGGCCAATACCCTGACCGGATCCAGTTACAACCGCTACTTTTCCGCTTAGTTTGAAGTCATCTAATACGCTCATAGTGTGGCCCCTTAGAAAGTTTTGCCCCTAGTGAAGATTACTAGTAGTGGAGCGGAACGAGAAATTCAAGAAATGGGATCTTAGATAGATTGACGCTAATCTCAAGATATGGAAAGAATGAAGGAAAAAGTAGCAGTTATCGTCGGGGGCGCAAGTGGATTCGGATATGCATGCGCAAAGCTCTTTGCGGCTGAGGGAGCAAAGATTGTGATTGCGGGACGAAGAGGTGCTCTCGCCCAAAAGACTGCAGATGAGTTTAATGGAATGGGAGTCTCTTGGGATGTAACAGACTTCAAACAAGGTGAAAGAGTCCAAGAAGAAGTAATGGGCCAATATGGTCGTATTGATGCAGCGATTAACTTTGCTGGATACGACGATGTAAGGACCATAAGAGAAATTACGCCTGACCATCTTGAACCAATGGTTAATGTGCAATTCAACGGTGCAATTTATTTCCTAAGGTTTATGTGCAATGCCATGGCTGACTCCGGAGGAGGGTCAGCTATTCTATGTTCATCTCTGACTGCCCATAATCCAAATGTCGGGAGAGTCGGATATGCGGGGTCCAAAGCTGGAATTGAGTATGTTGCTAAGCTTGCAGCCGTTGAGTATGGTCATGACCAAGTTCGGGTAAATTGTATAGCTCCCCATGTCATTGAAACCGAAATGACATCAGATATCTTTAAAGTCCCATTCGCTGTTGAGACAGTTCGCTTACAAACGCCAGTTAAGAGAATGGGTCACGTAGATGACGTTGCAAATTGCGCTTTGTTCTTGGCGGGTAATGAATCTAGTTATGTGAACGGAGAAACAATTAGGGTAGATGGTGGGGCTCATACACAGAAACTTCCGTCTGATATTGATTACGCCTTACTTGGCCTCGCAAGACCTGAGCTTGCCGCAGGCAGTCCGCGCGCAATGGTACCTAAATGGTATGAAGGTGAAATCAGCAACCAGCAGAAGAGCTAAATAAATAGTTATTGGTTCAAAAATTCAATGATCGCCTTTGCAAATGCGTCATTTTCATCGCCGACAACCATATGTCCAGCGCCGCTAACATCAGCGAAGCGTGCATGTGGATACCTTTTAAGAAACTCTTCCACTTCATTTTCTGTTACCAGATCACTTAATTTACCTCTCACTAATAGCATTGGAGCAGAAATCTTTTTGCATAGTTCGTTTAGTAAATTAGGGTTACGCATGTCAGGGTTCTCTTCATCCCTTTCAGTTGAGATAAACATAGGGTCCCAGTGCCAAAACCACTTATCACCACGTTTGCGTAAATTTTTTTTCAATCCTTCCAGATCAGAGGATTTTTTACGGTGAGGATTGTACTTGGATAATATCTCTGACACTTCTGATAAAGAACTAAAACCTGTTTTGGAGTTTTCTAGCATGAAGCTTTTCACCCTATCGGCCCCCGCAACATTAATGTTTGGAACGATGTCAACCAGAACTAGGGCCGAAATAGAACTCGGCTTGTAGCTCCCTTCAAGATAGATTCCGACTAGCCCTCCAAGTGATGCTCCAACTAATGCGGGGTTTATTTTCAGTTGCTCAATAAGGTATGCAACGTCTGAAGAAAAGTCTTTTAGCTTATAATCCCCATCGCTCGACCAATCCGAACCACCATGACCCCTCAAGTCCATTGTTATAGCGCACCTGCCGGTTCGAGTTAATTTTTCGGCAGTTGCATTCCACGAATGTCGGGTTTGGCCGCCCCCATGCAGGAGCAGAATTGCGTTCCTTTCTAGCTCACCCCACAAGTCAAATTCCACAGTTATTCCTGATGGCGTCGTCAAATGTTCAGTTACTGGCTCAGATGAATTCATAAAAGCTCAAAATGATTCCGGTCGCGTTCTCAACATTTAATTTTTCATCGCCTCAAGCAACCAATAAGTGCGAAGTTCTAGCACGGCTGCATTCTGAGCTAGTTCTAATATTTTCACCACACTTAGTGGTCCTATCACGATATGTCCTCGCCCAAACCTAACCATGGGTGAAGAACGATGGATCTTCACTAGGGTCAGCTGTTAGGTTTACTGGGCAGTCATTCGCCACTTCAAGGACTGCAAGTAGTCTTCCAACCCCAAGACAAAACCCGATTAAGGATAATAGCTCTAATATTTGTTGGTCGGAAAAGCTTGACTTCATGCGCTTCCAAAATGGTTCATCTGATTTAAGCGCTCCATGATCAAATACAAATCGCTCTGCTAGCTCAGCTGCTAGTTTCTCTTCTTCAGAGAATGCACCTATTTCAGAGTATTCGGTTACTCGATGATAAAGATCATCGTCTAGCCCTTGCTGCATCGCCGATGCAGACCGTGTGTCTAGTCATATATGACAGTCATTTATCTGGGCTATTCGCATTCTCGCTACTTCTCTAACTCTTGTATCTAAAGAGACCTTGGTATAGAGCGCGTTCCCTGCCATGCCAATGCCTTTTCCAACATCTGGTTGCATATACCAAAGTCTGCTTCGTTCTAACCCTTCGCCTTCTGGAATATCAATTCGTGCCATGTTAAACCTTTTTAGTAATTTTGTTTGCTCATACTTTAGCTTGACCCGAATGATAGAGAAAGACTAAAGAGTAAGCAT
>CEQY01061446.1_pt1 | contig 16210 bp, 13 predicted proteins | sample 361391 | NCBI WGS metagenome assembly CEQY01 (sample SAMEA2621075, study PRJEB7988) | marine metagenome | isolation source: saline water (ENVO:00002010), including | reverse complement strand
CTTTGGTGTCAGCTCTTTTCCGAACCTGAATCCGGATCAGATTTAGGATCACTTCGCACTACCGCTGAACCAGATGGCGATGGATGGGTAGTGAATGGGCAAAAGGTTTGGTGCAGCGGAGGCCGTTACAGCAATTGGGGAATACTTATGGCCCGAACAGACCCTAACTTACCAAAGCATCGCGGTATTAGTTTCTTCCTAATTGATATGCATAGCGATGGAATAGAAACACGGCCTTTGCGCCAAATGACAGGTCAAGCAGAATTTGATGAAGTATTCTTCACCGATGTTTCGCTCCCTCAAAGCGCACTTCTTGGTCCGCTAAATGGAGGCTGGCACGTCGGCATGGATATCTTGACAAAGGAAAGAGGCTCAATAGGGGCAGGAGCAATAACCATGCAACGAAGACTAGATAATCTTCAATCACTAGCGAATAAAGAACTATCTCACGACAAACGTCAACAACTTGTTCAATTGCTCATCAAAGGCAAAAGCTATCATTACTTAGGTCAACGTCAGGGCCCGGCCGCATCGGTTTCGTCTTCTTTGAACAAGCTAGGGATCACAGAATTAATGTTTGATATCGCTAACTTACGAGCAGATATTGCTGAAATTGAAGCTCTATTATCTGGGGCTGGATCTGACAGCCTCCTTTCGGCACCGGGGGCGAAGATAGCAGGAGGGACTTCACAAATACAAAAGAATATTATTGGTGAGCGGCTACTCGGCCTCCCAAAGGAACCTAACCCCAACCAACTGTAATTAGCTACTGCAACTGAGCATTGAACACCCGGCTCGATCTTTTGCCCAATCAGGACGCTTCATAAACCATTTATCAAATTCTGGCTGGTCGTCATAAGGGTTCTTGAGCATTGTTTGGAGATCATAAAGCATGTTGAGGTCACCCTGCTCCGCAGAATCTATCGCTAGTTGAGCCAAATAATTTCTCAGCACATACTTTGGATTAACTTGATTCATTTGTTCTCTTCGTTGTCCATCAGAAACACCCTGATTACGTAGTGCATCACAATAATTTTCGATCCAGATGCGAAGAGACTCCCAATGTAGTTCAGGCTTAGATGCAGGTTCGTAGTAGGCGCTCTTAAGAAGAGTGGATATTTCATCAAAACTGATGCTAGAACCCACCGTTATAGAAGATAAAGAGCGGAAAAAAATAGTCATGTCTATTTCTCCTGTTTCGAGAATGGAAAATAAATCTGTAATCACTCGTTGTGATAGATCCGAACCATGTTCAACCAATCCCAACTTGGCAGCTACCATATCCGCCCAATTTCGTGAAAAGATTTCTTCATACTCGTCTAAAGCTTCTTGTAACGGCTTAACATCGCCCACTACCGGATAAATAGCATTAGCTAACTGAGCTAAGTTCCAATGACCCACAGCGGGTTGATTGCGAAATCGGTATCGGCGTTGGTGCCGGTCAGTGGTATTAGGCGTCCAATCCGGATCGAAATCATCGATCCATCCGTACGGTCCATAATCAATAGTAAGTCCATGTATTGACATATTGTCTGTATTCATAACCCCGTGTACGAAACCAACACGTTGCCAATGAGCCATTAGCACAGCTGTAGAGGAAACGACTTCTCTGAAAAAATTGACATATTTTTCAGGTGAATTATCACTGATTTCAGGAAAGTGATGTTTGATTGTGAAGTCAAGCAAAGTCCTTAATCCATCAATATCTTCACGAGCAGAAAAGATTTCAAAGTTCCCAAATCTAATAAATGATTCAGCTACACGACACACAACCGCACCGATTTCTTCAGCGAGGTTTCCATCGTAAAACATATCTCGAACGACGTTGTCTCCGGTACTACAAAGGCTAAGCGCACGCGTGGTAGGGACGTGGAGGTGGTGCATAGCCTCACTGCATAAATACTCTCTGATGGAAGACCGAAGGACTGCCCTTCCATCACCACTTCGAGAATACGGTGTAGGCCCAGCTCCCTTCAACTGAAGCATGTAACTGTTTGAATCTATTCCTGTAACTTGCCCTAAATTGATTGCTCTTCCATCACCGAGTTGTCCAGCCCAATTCCCAAATTGATGTCCCCCGTAGCACATTGCGTGTGGATCCATATCCGAAGTAATCGCATTTCCAGAAAAGATTTCTGCAAATTCAGTAGAGTCTGCAACATCGTTCGATATGCCAAGCAATAAACGAACTTCTTCGGATACGACAAGGGTTTTCGGATCAGCTGTTGGAGTGGGAAAAACTCTTGAATAGTATGCATCATGAACTTGACGGCGAGTATTAGTAAGCTCTTGATCCCCTTGTAATTCACTTGTGAAGGGGTTACCAAAGGTCAGGTCTCTTAATTTAACTTGTCGTATTTGTGGTTCAGGCTTCTCCGTCAAATTCTTCCCTTTCTAGCTTCTACGATAGTTCGCAAAAACCGTTGTCACCATCTACGATCAGTCTGTGTGGAAACATGAAGATGTAGATCCATTTAGCGATGAGCCTGAACCTGAGACAGCAGTTGTGCGAGCTGGCGAAGATTTAGATTGGGAAACAGTTGAATCATTTCTTCGGGACTCTCTACCGCAAGAGATAGATACCACTGGAAAATTTGATGTCCACCAATTTCCCAATGGTGCAGCGAACCTAACATACCTAGTTTCATTTGGGTCAACTGAACTTGTTTTGAGACGACCTCCATTTGGGAATTTAGCCCCCGGAGCTCATGATATGGCAAGAGAATATAGAGTCCTATCAAAACTTTGGGAGATATTTCCAAAGGCGCCTCGCGCATATCTATTCTGCGATGATGAGACCGTTGCTGGTGCCGAAATGTTTGTTATGGAACGCCGCGTCGGTGAAGTAATACGTGGAATTATTCCTCGTTCAATGAGGCATCATGACCGTTTAGGGAACCGAATTGGTTGTGCATTAGCCGCAGCAATTGCCGAATTTCATGCATTAAACCCAACTGATATAGAGCTGGAAACCTTAGGGAAGCCGGATGGCTTTGTACTGCGACAAGTTGAGGGATGGAAAAAAAGATGGGATCTAGTTTCTGATGAAAGATACCACCATGGAATGAATGACGTATACGGTGCCTTGATATCTGATTTACCAGAACCTCAACGAGTAGCGTTCGTGCATAACGACCTCAAACTTGACAATTGCATGTTCGAAGCAGATAACCCAGATGAAGTGCACGCAATATTTGACTGGGATATGACGACACTGGGGGACCCCCTCATTGATTTTGGAACGCTACTAAATTATTGGCCTGATCCCGACGATGATCCTGACGTTGTCAGAGGAGGTCATTCCGGGCTTAATCAAATGGGTCTGCCAAGCAGGTCACAAATGACAGAATACTATGCAGAGAAATCTTCACTAGACCTATCAAATATTCATTGGTATGAGGCATTTGCACAATGGAAAACAGCAACTGTGCTCCAGCAACTGCATTATCGGTGGAAAGTTGGAGATAGCACAGACGAACGCATGGCAACCATTGCTGATGGCCTACCGCGCTTCATGCAAAAAGCTGAAGGCCTGCTCAGTATGTAGATTATTCCTCAGCGTCGTAGCTGTATAGCTCTCGGAGCTCTCGTTTGAGAATCTTCCCGCTTGCATTACGAGGAATCACATCAATAAACTCAACAGCCTTCACCGTCTTAAATGGAGCTAACTTCCCTTCACAGTGGCTGATCACGTCATCTGCTGTAAGTGAGTCATCTGCACGAACGATCACAGCTAGCGGTGATTCACCCCACTTCTGAGACGGAATTCCAATAACTCCAGCGTCGTTGATTTTTTCATGAGCCAGTAACACATTTTCAATTTCAGCTGGATAAACATTTTCTCCACCAGAAATCAACATATCTTTCACTCGGTCGACGATCGTCACGAAACCATCCTCGTCCATCGTTGCTACATCTCCTGTTTTGAGCCACCCATCAACGAGAGTTTCTGCATTCGCCTCAGGCCTGTTCCAATAACCAACCATTATATGGGGGCCTTTCACCTCGACTTCTCCAGCTTCACCATGGGGGCACTCGTTGCCTTGATCATCTACGACACGTACTTCAGTAAAAGTAAACGCCTTTCCTGTCGATCCCGCCCGTGTAACCGCATCTTCTGAAGAAATAATGCAAGCAGGTCCACAGGTTTCGGTTAAACCGTAAACTTGATGAATTTCAATTCCCATATTCGTATAGGTCTCAATTAAAGATACGGGAACTGGAGCAGCACCACTAATAACATTCCGCAATGTTGAATGGTCGTGATTATCGGCATCAAATGTCAGCAACATGAATTGGAGCATAACTGGAACCATCAAGGTTGTATTGATTCTTTCATCCCTTATCAAATCCCAAGACGCAGCAGGATCAAATGCCTTCATTAGAGTAATTGAGCCACCAACAAAGACAGATGTAATAACAGGAGTGAGTGCACCAACGTGGAATAAAGGTAAAGCATTCAGGAACCTGTCAAAGTGCTGCATATCTGCAGTTGTCGCATTTGTAATGTTCGCCCACAAAACCGTGTTGTGACTATGCATTACCCCCTTAGGCAAACCAGTAGTACCGGACGTGTACATGATGAAAACAAGGTCATCGTCACCTCCAGATGCCTCGGGTTCAGCAGCACTCGAAGATGACATCCAGTCGTTGTAATCAATAGCACCTTCGATTGTTTCACCATCTACTTGGATAAAGGTCGTAATATCTGTCTTATCGCCACGGCTTCGAAGTTCAGTTACTACCTCAGAAAAATCTTCACTGAAAAGAAGAACCGTAACTCCGGCATCATGAAGGATAAATTCAAGTTCATCAGCAACTAGCCGCCAATTTAATGGAACATTTACACCTCCGATCTTTGCAACCGCAAAGAAGGACTCAATGAATTCTTTTCCGTTCATCAAGAGAAGCCCAACACGATCTCCATGTGAGACTCCTGAGTCGACAAGAGAATGAGCGACTTGATTTGATCGATCATTAAGTTCTCGATACGACAGTCGGGTCTCGCTAGCAGGTTCATATACCGCTTCCAACCCACTGTCTCTACGGGCTCTATTAGTCAGGAAATTTCCTATATTCTGTGGCATGTCTACCCCCTTCACTAAAAACATCATAACGGCATCAAAGCAATCTGAAAATTCTTCCACACATCCGATTCACAAATTCATTGAAGTAAACGGTAAGGTTCATTTATGTTCAGATCTCTCAAGGATGTGCTTAGGTTTAAACGGTTTGAAAAGAACCCTGCACAACGTCGACTAAATAAAGCGGCGAACATTTCCGATCTAAGAACTATCGCACAGCGGCGGCTACCAGGAGGGGTCTTTGACTATATAGATGGGGCAGCAGAAGATGAAAGAACGTTACGCGATAATGTCTCAGCATTTTCTAACTACAGATTTAAACCCAGAGTACTGCGTGATGTATCAAACATTGATAGTTCATCCAAAATACTTGGAACAGCAACGCCGTTTCCACTGATATGCGCACCCACAGGCTTTACTCGGATCGCACACTCTGACGGGGAATTAGCGGTAAGTAGATCTGCTGCAAGGGCAGAAATACCATTCTCATTATCTACAATGGCGACGAGATCAATCGAAGAAATACACGAGACAACGAAACAGTTGAGTGAAGCGCAAAATCTTACTCCCAGAAACTGGTTTCAAGTCTATGTTTGGAAAGACAGAGGTTTATTGAAAGATCTTTTAGAGAGAGCAAAAGAAGCTAATTATGAAGCAATCGTCATCACTGTTGATACAGCAGTTCTCGGCCGAAGAGAACGCGATGTCAGAAGAGGGTTTACTCTCCCTCCACAACTTGGGATCAGTACTATCGTTGACGGAGTCAGAAATCCAGGATGGACTTGGGACTTCGTAACTAATGAACCAATAAGATTCGCAAACGTTGTAGGAAAATCAACAGATGATGGAAGCACTGCTGTTTCCCTAGCAGACCACGTCAACGCGCAGTTTGATCAATCTCTCTCATGGGATGATATTGAGTGGTTCAAGCAACATTGGGATCGAAAAATTGTTCTGAAGGGAATCCAAACAATCGAAGATGCCAAATTGTCTGTTCAGCATGGTGTTGATGCAATAGCATTATCAAACCATGGGGGTAGACAATTAGATGATGCACCAAACCCAATTGATTTAGTTAAACCGGTATCTGATGAATTGGGTGGTGAAGTTGAAATTTTTTGCGACGGTGGTATCAGAAGAGGAAGTGACATTGTTAAGGCAATCGCACTAGGAGCTGATGCGTGCATGATCGGTCGGCCATTTCTTTACGGTTTAGGTACTGCTGGAGAAAAAGGTATTGATTGGGTGCTTAATTTTCTCAAGCAGGGAATGCATCAAACAATGGCGCTACTAGGAGCGAAAAGCCTAACCGACTTACATCCAGACCTGATAGAGCCTAGGCATCAATTTCACTCTTAATACATACCGTTTAATCTTTAAAATTATAGGTTTCTGACTTTCCTGAAACCCTCAGAATTAATGCTGCGATTAAGAAACAAAAACCCATGACGAGAACAACAGCTTGCGGGCCGAACTTATCTGCAAGAGGTCCTTGGATAATGGACCCTAATGGCGCTCCAATTGTGAAAACCATTAAGTACATTGCCATGACTCTCCCACGCACAGGTTCTGGAACACGTAGTTGAAGAGTGGTATTGGTAGTTGTAGCCATCACTAAATGAGCGCAACCCACAATGAATATCCCAGCGATACCAGCCCAATAGAACGAGGTTGAGGCAAGAAGAATCTCGCCACAGCCATAGCCAAATAGTGAACCGACTAGAAGGTGTGACCGCTTTATTCGTGAACCAAAAGCAGCTAGCCATGGGGCAATAACAACTGCTCCAATCCCATACATTGACATTAAGAGACCAAAACGAAATTCACTTGCATCAAAGACGTTCTCAATAAAAAGAATGAGGTGTACCTGAACTAACGGCCCACCTAAAACAGCCACAAATGTCGCTGCCAGATATCCAGTCATGATCGTGGGTTGCGTCTTTGCGTATGCCCAACCCTTAGCAAATTGGCTCAACTGGGAATCAGTGCGATCAGCAAGCGGACTTGGCGGAGTCCGAGGGAGTGTAAGCAAAGTACAAAAGACAACTATGAAAGAAATCCCGTTTCCAAGGAAAGCCCAAGCTGGACCAAGAACAGCAAGGATAACCCCTCCTATGCTCGGACCTATAGCTCTTGCTGCATTGAACTGGGTCGAGTTTAAAGTGATTGCATTCATCAGGAACTCACGAGGAACTAAATCAGCTACGTACGCCTGCCAAGCCGGCAATGCATAGCCATTACCAATTCCATAGATCACATTCACAGCAACATAAACTAATGGTTCACGGATACCTATCCACCACAGAACTGCATTTGATACCGCAATAGTGGCTAAAAGCACTTCGCACACCAATAAAATCTTTCGTCTTGAGAGTCGATCTGCCATGGGGCCTGCAAAGGGGCCGACGATTGCCATAGGAATCATTAATGCAAACACCGAAGCACCTACCCATGCGCCGGACTCAGTCATTTCATACATAATGAAAGGAGACGCTATCCCTTGCAGCCAACCACCACTATTGGATGCTAAGCCCGCAAACCAGAATCGTCGAAAATCTCGTATCCGCAACGCAGAAATAGCATCAGACAATTTCGGGCGGGATAGGTTCTGGGATAATTCGCTCATCTGTTCCGACTCTCTCCCTCATATGGAGCCTGCTCATTGTAGGCGTCTCGAAGTTTACTCTTCTGAATTTTCCCCATGGAATTCCGAGGAAGCTCCTCAACGATAATGAACTCCTTGGGGAATTTAAAATCCGCAACTTTATTCTCTAATACTTCTTTGACTTTTTGTTCTGAAAAGATTCCTCGGGCGACTATAACAGCAACAATCCTCTCTCCTAAATCATCGTCTGAGATTCCGATTACCGCCGACTCAACTACACACTCAACATCATCAAGGTGCAGTTCAATCTCTTTAGGATAAATGTTCTCACCTCCGCTAATAATCAAATCTGTATTTCTTCCTTTTAGACGAAGCCTGCCATCTTCATCCATTACTCCAACATCACCTGTGACTAAGAACCCATCGTTACGAAACACTTCAGCTGTTTCCTTTGGTTTCCGCCAATAACCGTTAAAGAGGTGATCCCCAGCAACTTCGACAATACCTACTTCGCCCGGATTACATTCTCTCTCTTCATTTGAGACGCGCATTTGAACTCCCGGTAAAGCAAACCCCACAGAGCCAGGAATCCGATCACCATGTAAGGGGTTAGACGAGATTATCCCAGCTTCTGTCATTCCATAGCGCTCAAGAATCTTGTGACCAGTTCTGCCGTGAAAAGCATGGTGCGTTTGCTCGGTCATTGGTGCAGAACCAGAGGTAAATAAACGCATGCCAGAGCAAATATCTTTCGTGAAATCACCTCTAGATAATAAGCGGGAGTAATAGGTCGGCACTCCCATAAAAACAGTTGCTATAGCTAAATTTTCAATAGTCTCAGAAACGGAGAACTTTTCAAGAAAAATAACTTCTGCAGCGCTAAACATTGCACAATGCATAGCCACAAATAAACCGTGAACGTGGAACAGAGGAAGGGTGTGTAAAAGAATATCTGACTGTGAGAAACCCCAAAGTTGATTTAACGCAGACCCATTTGCCATCAAAGCACGATGGCTAATCATCACCCCTTTAGGTCTCCCAGTTGTACCACTCGTATAAAGAATGACTGCTGTATCCTCACTGGATGATAAAGCGTGCTCTGTCAAAGGGGGTGATTTACTAGCGAGCTTTGAAAGAGTACCGGACGGGCCAATAGTTTCTGTTGCGATATCAGTAGCAACGGAACTATCGGGATCTAAGACAACTATCGCTGGGGCAGCATCGTTGATGAGGTAACTCATTTCTTCTTCGGAGCATAAAGGATTGACGGGAATAAATATCGCCCCTTGCTGGAGGCATGAGACGTACAGCGCTAACGAGTGAATAGATTTCGCAGTTTTGGCTAAAACCCGATCTCCCTTTTCAATACCATGCGACTGCAGGGCAGTTGCATACCTTGCTGCTAAATCAAAGAAGTCTCCGTAGCTTAAAGAGAGACCTGAGGGGGATGTTACGAAGCGCTTTTGCTGCGAGTCTTTAACAGCATCTTGTAACGCGTGGAAGAGATTGTTAGGCATCAGGTATTTTACGTTTGTTCCGAAAGGGGATAGATCCGCGAGCGATTGCCGTCATAGCGAACAGGATAAGTACACCGCCTAGAAGAACTGATGCATTGAGTTCTTCGTCAAAAAACATAGCTCCACCTACGACACCAAATAATGGCAGGAAGTAACCAATTACTGAAACTTGGCCCGTTGTCCCAATTTCATTCGCTTTTAATATTGATAGAAAGGACAAGTACGTGATCAGGCCGAAAAGGAAAAGCATAGGGATATGCCATGACGCAAATCCATCATCTGGCTTTGATGCTACATCAAAACCTATCGTTAAAACAAAAGACGCTACACCTGCGACCAGCAGGTTCGGGGCGATTAATGCCATAGGTTTATGACGTAATGTCAAAAATCTCGTCAGCACTCCGGCAGCTCCTGCGATACATGACCCTAAGAGAACGAGAAGAATATCCCATACGTTACCTCCATCATCAATTGATCCGGCAGCGAGGATAGTAACTCCTCCATAGGCAGCTACGAGTCCGAAGGCTTTCAATAAATTAAACCGTTCATCTGCGAAAACAAAATGAGCAACAATCGCTGTAAAGATAGGTCCTAACGAGATAAGTAACGTATTTATCCCTGCAGGAAGGCGATCAAATCCGACGTTGAATATTAACGATGGGCCTAGCGAACTAAAAAATCCTAGAAGAATGCCAGCAGGGACAGACGACCACCGTAACTCTTTCGTGAACATTCCATGGACCAGTGCAATAAGGCCACCGAAAAGAAAAGGAACCCACGTCACAGTAAACGCATCAATACCATCATTTGTTAATTTCTTAACAAGTAGACCACCAGCACCAAAGGAAATTCCGGTAAACGCAACAAATCCCCACACACTTACTTTTAAATCAGAGATTAAACGGTGCGCCATGGGAATGAACTCTACACCCTGCTGTAAGGATTCAATTCCTTTACCAAACACACTTACCTGCATTCGCTATTCATAACCTGTGTGCTACAAAGGTATGGGAGAGTTAATGACAGACATTCCAATTTCTTTATCTCAAGTCACTGCAGACTGGCTGGAACAACAATTCCGTGATGCAGGACACGATATATCAGGAATGATCGGGTTCAATCATGCCCCGATGGAAGGATTCACAGGTGCAATGGGTGAAGTCGGGATATTCACGATTCAATGGGAAGAAGGCTCGGATCCGAACCTTCCCGAATCTTTCGTGGCGAAATGCCCGCTCGATGATGATATTGCCAGGCTATACAACCAAGTAATGCAATACTACGTTCGAGAGTCTGGCTTCTACGCAGATCTGGTAGATCAAGTTGATATGCGAATTCCGAAATGCTGGGTAAATAGGTTTGATCATGAAACAGGACGCGCATTTCTTTTACTCGAATATTTAGGACACGCAGAAAAGGGTGACATTCTAAAGGGATGCGAAATCAATGTCATGGAGAAACTTGTAACTGATTTGGCAAGCATGCACGGAAAGTTCTGGATGGATCAACGATTACGAGAAATACCGTGGCTCATTGATTGGACTGCTGAGAGCTTAGAACTAGGGATAGACATAACAAGACAATCATGGGAAACGCTCGCATCTCAAGAACCGAATCGGTACCCGAGGGAGCTCTTTACTGTTCTCGAGAGAACATGGGTTTTCAACACTGTTGAATGGTTAGATCACTATGCCAAAAGGGATTGGACCCTGACACACATGGACTATGAATTAGATAACGTTCTCATAGATGAAAATGGACCCATTGTCATCGATTGGCAAAGCCCCATGATTTCGCATCCAGGTGTAGATCTAGCTTGGTTGCTCGCTGCATCCCATACAGAGAAAACCCTATCCGTAGAAGAAGACTTCTTGAAACTCTACCGAGACACGCTTTCAAGTAGTGGAGGACCTAGCTGGTCTGCTGAGGAGCTAGAAGAAGCACTAGCGTGGGGAATCCTATATCCCGTATCTTGCCAAGCCGTTCCTTATCTTCAGGATGTTTCTGCTTACGGTGCAGGGGCAGACAGAATGCATCAACGATTCGAAAAATTCTTGCAGGGGTCAATTGATGCCGCCGTAAGATGGAACCTCGTCGACCATTTGCAGCCACTAATCTAAGAAAGAAATTACATGGATTTAATAATTGTTCGTCACGCACGCCCTGAAAGAGTTGAAAACGATGATTCGGATGGCCCGGCCGACCCGCCACTTTCCCAACTCGGCATAAAGCAAGCCAGAGCAGTTGCTAACTTCCTAAAAGGTGAAAAGATTGACCAGATCGTATCAAGTTCCATGCGTCGAGCATTAGAAACGGCAGAACCATTATCTGAAACGATCAACATAACTGTCTCATCTCGAGATGACCTGCGCGAGTCTGACCACAACAGCTCAACATATATACCTGTTGAAGAAATGACATATGACTCAGCCCCTATTCAAGCCTACATAAACGACCCCCTAGCAGTTTTTGAAGGAGATTATGACTCGTTTCGCGATCGCGTTGTAGGGGCATTCGACGACCTGATTGCCACCCACAAAGCAGAAACAGTCGTCGTCTTCTGTCATGGTATGGTCACATCAGTCTACCTACAGACCCTATGGCAGTTAGATAATCCATTCATGATCCAGCCTGACTACACAGGAATTACCAGAGTCCAAGCATCAACGAACGGACTAAGAACAGTTCGAAGCATTAATGAAACAAGTCACGTTCGAGACTTGATTGAACGACCTACATTCGGAAAGAAAACCTAGGGCACGTCAAGTACGGAGAAGTCAACTCCTGTAAGTTCTATACTCTGCTCCCAGAGAGCACGACCATCGTGGACATCATACGCAGCTTTTTTCGCCTCCACTTTTACGGCGGGTCCCCGAATTTGCAACCGATGGTTTGGCCCGTAGTAATCACTCCCTTCAGCTTCGGGATCTGTTGCTGCTCGCAACGTTGGAATTGCGCCATCAGCAGAGGTTTGACAAATAAAAGGGCCTATCTTTCTCCAAATATTTTCTGCGTAACGATGAACAGTGAGTTCAGGTTGAAATTTAACAATGTTCGACTCAGCCATACCTGGATGAGCTGCCAAAGAAAGAACATCTGCGCGCGAAGCCCGACTTAATCGTCTATCGAGTTCAGTCGTAAAAACAAGGTTCGCAAGTTTGCTCTGAGCATACGCTCGCATCTTTCCGTATCGTCGCTCTGACTGTAAATCGTAGAAATTCAAAACACCCTGTCTGTGAGCATTGCTCGCTACATTAACTATTCTGCTACCTGAATTATCTAACAATGTTTCCATCAATCGACCTGTTAATGCGAAATGTCCAAGATGATTAGTTCCAAACTGTAATTCAAAACCATCAACTGTTGTCGTTCGAGGAATTCCCATTACCCCTGCATTATTGATCAGATAATCTAACGGTTTCCCAGTACCTTTGAACCAATTAGCAAAATCTTCAATAGAAGAAAGGTCCGCCAAATCAAGGTGAGCTACCTCAACTTCACTACCCGGGAGAGATGATGTAAGTTGATCCATGGCCTCGGCGCCTTTTATTGAATTCCTTACAGCGAGGATCACTGACGCTCCACGCATCACAAAAAACCTAGCCGTCTCAAGACCTATTCCTGAATTGCTACCAGTTATAATCGCCGTCTTCCCAGTTTGATCAGGAACATCATTAAAGGTCCATCCAGATTTTGAAGCCATATAAACACGCTACTTGAAGAATCACTATTTCAATAATTCGAACTAAGTGAGCGTAAACTATGCCTTTGGTTTGATAAACAGGCCTTCAGCTTCTGCACAAACCCGATCACCGGCGCGTAATTCACCCAAGATCACTGCCTTACGCCCATGGATAGCTTCAACCCAAGCCTTTCCCGATAATTCAATATCTAATGGAGTTGGTGAAATATAGCGGACAGATAATGTTCCTGTGTATCCTCCATGGCCGCACATAACACAGGTGACTCCAAGTAATTCATCCATAAGAGCAGCAACGTGCCCTCCATGTACCCCTTCAGGAGGGCCACAGTACTGAGAGTCAAAACTTCCAGTCGCATACATGACCTCATTCTCCATCGTGAATCGAAAGGGGGGAGCGATTGGGTTTAGTGGACCTATGATTGGGCTGTAAGGGAAAAATTCATGAGGTTGCAAGCCTCTTAAATCGTAACTCTTTCTAGAATTTGGCCGGAAGAAATGTTCTTGGGGTCTTAAACCTGCTTGCATTCTCTCCCCGTCAACCTGATAGGAGGATAGTTCCTCTCGAACTGCTCGTATCTGCTGAATTAGGTCAGTTAGAGGTTTCCCTTCACTAATACGTTCATCAAAGTCAGCAGTTCTAACATATGACACTAATTTTCTTAACTCATTTACTAATTCAGACTGCATGCTTTCGTGGCTGCCTGGGTCAGGTTCATTGTTCATAGTTGCATACGTCCAAATAAGGCAAAATGGTCACTTATATAAAAGGTTTTTTCACTCCTGATGACCTTACCTTCAAGGATTTGTAGATCCCTAATCTTAACATCAGGATGAGTGATGCATCTCGTAAACGATGCTTTGAAACGAGGGCTATCAACATGAAAACGGTTTCTGAAGCTATCCCACGTAGGGACAGGTAGGTCAGGAACTTTTAAACCTGAATCTTTAATTTTCGTGATCTCACTTGCCCTCGTATTCGTATCCCCAATGATTGCGATATGTTCAGTAGGGGAAGAGTTAATCACGGCGGCTAATTGCGACAAGCGTAATTCACTATTTCCCTTGCCAGGTGCCAAATGCACATTTGCCACAGTCAAACCAACTTCCATGAACGTCACCAATAAACCAAAACCCTCAAGAGGAGTGAGAGTTATTTCAAATTCGGAAAAGCGTTCAGAAATTAAGATAGCAAGATGTCCACTGTGGCTTTGCGGATTTGAATGAACCATATTGTGAGTTTCAACGTAAGGAACCAAACCCGGAAGCTCCTGAAAGAGAACAATATCTGGAGATAATTCAATAACTTGCTCTCGAACTACTTCTTCAGTATCACACAATTCCCAATGCTGCGGAGCGTAAGCTGACCGGTTGAGCAGGGCCAAATTCCAAGACAGAAAGGAGAAATGACTTTCCATGTGAATTCTATAGATAATTACAATTCCATAAACCACGAGTACCAATCGTGGTAGTGCTGGATCCTGGCCTCATCATCATTCAAGACTTGTTTCGAAAACCCTCGCGATCGCATTCCGTTCTGAACGTCACGAATTAAATGAACATCCTGATCAACTGTTACATCCATGGTTTTCCTTCCGGCTATGACATCCTCTTGATCAAATTCATCATGTTCGGGTCGCTGGTCAGGTATTGGCTTTGGTTTAGGCATGTGTTGAAGATGTCCGATGCTTTCAGCCTCGGGCGAAGGTGGCATAACGAAAGTGAACTTGTCCCAATAACATTTATTTGGATCTGTGCGATGAGGGCGAGCTCGCATAATCAGAGCAGTATCAGGTTGCAATGTGACCATAGAGTTTGGAAAAATATTGTGCTGAACAATATCACTTAGCTGGTCATCCGATAGTCGGTCATAATCATACCCGAGCAAAGGACCGGCATCTCTTCTCGCCTTCTGAACTGCCTCACGTATATCTAAAATGCGACCTTCAAATTCTTTGGGTTCCAATCCCATTGTTTCCATTTGTTTCTCCATCAATTTCGTAGGTTGATCTGGGACAGGTAAACGAGTATTGACGGTAAATCCTTCAATATAAACAGTTGTATGGCCATTTTCCCAAAGGGCAATTTCTCCTCGGGGGCAATCAAAAATGAGTGCATGCTGTGGGTGTATATGCTCAACGTGATAGAGCTCTCCAAAGTTGTCAAAGACTGCTTTCCAATTGCACTCAAGGCGAACAGTTTGGTCCTGTACAAGAACCATATCTTCCAATCGGTAAGGCTCTATCTGTTCTTTAATTGGGCCAATAAAATTTTCAAAACTAGGGGCGTTCTCGTCCATACAAACCCACACAGTTCCAGCCCACACTTCAGACCGAACCGGTACAAGTGATTGCTCATCGCAATTGATTCCATTGCTGAATAGATCAATATCGGGAACAACAGACAACTTCCCATCTCGGTCGTAAGTCCATCCGTGGTATGGGCACACGAAATTTTTGATCCAGCCACGGTCATTCACCATGATACGGGCTCCGCGATGCTGGCAAGTATTGTAATGGGCTACTATTTCGCCATCATCAGTGTGAGAGATAAGAATTGACTCAGGACCTATATTCAGAACGAAGTATTCGCCTGGTTCTGCTACATCAATAGCTAACCCAGCGAAAACCCAACTATTTGGCCACAGCTTATCCCATTCATCCCGCATAATATCTGTTGATAAATAACGATCCGGAGTGATATCTTTCCGGCCAGATGGAGGAGCATTATCCCCACCTTGAACTCGATTCTGAATTCGATCTGGCACTCTATGAGTCGTATCAGTCATAGTTTTCTCCCTACGTAATAATACCTTCCGACGAAGAGAAAGGGAAATATTGGATTTGTCACGGTTAGGAGACTTTATCCGATACTGTCCCTGTATGGAATCACTTAGAATTTTAGATGGAATTCGCGTTATTGATATGACCCAATATCTCGCCGGTCCAACAGTCACGCGAATGATGGCAGAGATGGGTGCAGATATCATTAAAATAGAACAAGCTCCCTCAGGCGACCCGTCTCGCAACTACGCAATTATCAATGAGAAAGGTCGAAGCGGGTACTTTGTTCAACAGAACCGAGGAAAGAAAAGCCTCTGTATAAATTTTGATGAGCCAAGAGGTAAAGACATTCTTTTGAAACTAATTAGAGAAGCTGACGTCTTTGTTGAGAATTATGGGCCGGGAGTCCTTGAAAGAAGAAATTTAGATTGGGATGCTTTAAGGGAACTCAATCCTGAACTAATCATGGCTTCGATTTCAGGGTTTGGTAGAGAAAGCGCTATGAGTGATAAACCTGCCTT
>CEQY01201454.1_pt1 | contig 16273 bp, 13 predicted proteins | sample 361391 | NCBI WGS metagenome assembly CEQY01 (sample SAMEA2621075, study PRJEB7988) | marine metagenome | isolation source: saline water (ENVO:00002010), including | reverse complement strand
CTGCAAAGCCGTTTACGCCGGTTCGATTCCGGCTTCAGCCTCCATTTTTGTTTAATTTAAATAAATGTTAAATAAAACGTTGTTAAAAACCTTTGAAAATACTAAAAGCTGTATAATTATCGGCTATAAAGCAAAGAATAAATGTTTTTAAAAAAATGAATAATCAGAATTCAGAAGAATATATTGAAGACCAAATAGATCTTGCGGTTTTATTTAAAGCACTTTTTGAGGGGAAATGGATAATTATCGGTTTTACATCAATAGCGTCAATATTCGTAGTAATATACAGCCTATCATTACCTAATATATATAAATCAGAGGCCTTGTTAGTACCCATTTCCTCAAAGGAAAGTGTTGGGGGAAACGTTTCGGATTTAGGCGGTTTAGCAAGCCTTGCTGGGATATCATTATCAGACTCATCAGATAATTCAGCAGTTGCCTTTGAGAAGCTTCACTCGTTAAGCTTTTTTGAAGAGAAGATATTGCCTCAAATTAATCTTCCTGACCTAATGGCCGTTGAGTCGTGGGAACCAAGCTCGAATATTATCAGCTATGATGAAGAAATATATGACGATAATGAAAACGTCTGGACAAGAGAAATCAGTGGATTGCAGACGCCAGAACCCAGTGCACAGGAGAGCTTTAAAGCCTTTATGGAGCAAATGATCATATTTAAGGATATTAAAACAAAACTTGTAACTATTGGAGTTAAACATCAATCACCTTTCATTGCTAAGCAATGGGCAGATTTAGTTATTTCTGAAATAAATTCTTTTTACAGGGAAAAAGATCGATCAGAAGCTACATTTGCAGTAAATTACCTTAACGGCGAATTATCAAAAACCAGATTATCTGAAGTTAAAATGGTCATCGCTGAAGTTTTAGCTCAGCAGATTCAAACCCTGACCTTAATTGAAGCTAATGCTAACTATGTATTTGATTTTATTGATCCACCCGCAGTTATGGAAAAAAAATCTGAGCCCCGAAGGGCTATCATATGCATAATTGGAGCACTGCTTGGCGGATTTATTGGGGCAATAGTTGCTTTATTTAGATTCTTTAAACCATTCAAATCCATAGATTAATACTTAAAAAAATATTCTATTTTCATAGAGTTAAATAAATTTTGAGACTTACAGGATGACTTTAAAACCTAAAATCACTGTCGTAGGATCAGGATATGTAGGTATGTCACTTGCCGTTCTGCTTGCTCAACATAATGATGTAATTGTCTATGATATAGATTCAAGTCGCGTTGATAAAATAAATAACAATAAATCAACAATTTCGGATCCTGAAATTCAAAAATTTATTTCGGATAAGCCGTTAAGCTTAACTGCAACTAATGATAAAAAGAAAGCTTATGATGAGGCAAATTTTATTGTTGTAGCTACACCAACTGATTATGATGAGACAAATAACCAATTTGATACTAGCTCAGTTGACAGCGTTGTAAAAGACGCAATTAATTTTAATTCTGAAGCCACTGTTGTTATTAAATCTACCATACCGGTTAATCATACGATTTCACTTCAGCAGCATCATAATACCAATAGAATAATTTTTTCTCCTGAATTTCTAAGAGAGGGAAGAGCGCTTTATGATAATCTTTATCCTTCAAGAATTATTATTGGAAGCCAATGTGATAATGGTAAAGCTTTTGCTGATCTCTTGGTAAATGCCGCAGAAAAAAATAACATTGATATATTGTTTATACCACCAACTGAAGCAGAAGCGGTCAAATTATTTGCAAATACTTACCTAGCAATGAGAGTCTCTTTTTTTAATGAGTTAGACTCTTATGCCATGTCCAACTCTCTTGATACGAAGAGTATAATTAAAGGAGTTTGTCTTGATTCTCGGATCGGGGATGGTTATAACAATCCTTCTTTTGGTTATGGTGGATATTGTTTGCCAAAGGATACAAAGCAACTTCTAGCCAATTACGAGTACGTCCCTCAGACTCTAATAAATGCAATTGTTAGCTCAAACAGCACTCGAAAGGATTTTATTGCTGAGAAAATTATCCAGTTAAGGCCAAAAATTGTTGGTTTCTATAGACTTGTAATGAAATCAGGAAGTGATAATTTTAGGTTCTCTGCAATTCAGGGCATCATGAAGAGAGTTAAAGCTAAAGGTATAGAGGTGATTGTTTATGAACCAGAATTAAATAAGAAAGAGTTTTTTGGCTCCAGAGTTGTATCTGATATATCTGAATTTAAAACCATCAGCGATATTATTGTAGCTAATAGAAAATCTGATAGTTTATTAGATGTTGATGAAAAGTGTTTTTCAAGAGATTTTTTTGGAGATAACTAAAAAATATTATGAAGGTATTAGTTACAGGATCAGCGGGATTTATTGGCTCTGCTTTGGTTATTAGGTTACTCGAAAGAGGAGATAGTGTAGTTGGAATTGATAATCATAATGATTATTATGATCCTTCTCTAAAAGAAGCACGACTCGCTAGACACATTGATCATCCTAATTATGAGCATTTTAAGATTGATATAGAAGATAGCGAAGCTATAAAAAATCTTTTTAAAGAAAACCAATTTAATGGAGTAGTAAATTTAGCTGCACAAGCAGGCGTTCGATATTCCATAGAAAATCCAAGTGCTTATATTAATACTAATTTGCTTGGATTTGGTCATATCTTAGAAGGATGCAGGCATAATAATGTTGCTCATCTAGTATATGCTTCTAGTAGTTCAGTCTACGGAGCTAACACAAAAATTCCCTTTTCAATTCATCACAACATTGATCATCCTTTGAGCCTTTATGCAGCGAGCAAAAAAGCAAACGAGTTACTTGCACATACCTATAGTCATTTATTTAATTTACCCACAACAGGCCTGCGTTTTTTTACTGTTTATGGACCATGGGGGAGGCCTGACATGGCATTATTTAAATTTACTAAAGCAATACTGAGTGGTGAAAAAATAAAGGTATTTAATTACGGCAAACATCGAAGGGACTTTACATATATTGATGATATTGTTGAAGGAGTTATGAGAGTTTTAGATAAGCCCGCTAAACCTAATTTAGATTGGAGTGGTGATAATCCAGATCCAGGAACTTCTTCGGCGCCATGGCGCGTATACAATATTGGAAATAATTCCCCTGTTGAACTAATGGATTATATTAGTGCGATTGAAAAAGCACTTGGGTTGGAGGCTAAACAAGAACTTTTGCCATTACAACCTGGAGACGTTCCTGACACTTTTGCAGATATAGATGATCTTATAGAGGATTTTAATTACAAACCCTCGATGAGTGTTGAAGATGGAGTAAAAAAATTTGTTGATTGGTATAAGGAGTATGTAAATCATGGATGATTTCAAAATAGCTATTATTGGTTTGGGTTATGTGGGGTTGCCGCTCTCCATTGAATTCGGAAAGGTATTTGACACAATTGGTTTTGATACAAAAAAATCTAGAGTTGCTGAATTAAAAAGAGGTCATGATTCAGCATATGAAGTTACTGCTGAAGATTTTCAAGAGTCACATAAACTTACATTCACAAATGATGTTAGTGATATTGCAAACTGTAATATATTTATTATCACTGTTCCTACACCGATAGATGAATACAAAAAACCTAATTTAATTCCCCTGATAACAGCAAGTCAAACAGTTGGTAAATTCCTTCAAAAAGACGACTTAGTAATCTATGAATCAACAGTTTATCCAGGAGCAACGGAGGAAGTTTGTATACCAATACTAGAAAAATTTTCAGGATTAGAATTTAACAAAGATTTTTATTGTGGATATTCTCCTGAAAGGATTAATCCAGGGGATAAAACGCATACTATAACAACCATTACTAAAGTGACTTCTGGCTCTACACCAGAAATTGCTGATAAAGTTGACTCTTTGTATAAAACTATTATTACTGCTGGCACTTTCAAGGCTGCAAGCATCAAGACTGCTGAAGCTGCAAAAGTTATAGAAAATACCCAAAGAGATGTGAATATAGCTCTAATTAATGAGTTAGCTATTATTTTTAACAAATTAGATGTTGATACAGAGTCAGTTCTTGAGGCCGCAAGAACGAAATGGAATTTTCTTCCATTTATGCCAGGATTAGTTGGCGGCCATTGTATAGGGGTTGATCCATATTACCTTACAAATAAGGCTCTTCAAGTTGGATATCATCCAGAGGTCATCTTAGCTGGAAGGCGCATTAATGATAATATGGGGAGCTATATTGCAGACCAGGTTGCAAAATTAATGATTAAAAAAGGAATAAATTTAGTTGATTCAAATGTTTTAATCATGGGATTTACATTTAAAGAGAATTCTACTGATCTAAGAAATACTGGTGTGGCATCAATGATTGCTGAGTTTAAAAGTTTTCATTGCAAAGTTGATGTTTTCGATCCTAAGGCTGATAAACGCGAAGCGCTAGAGGAATATAATATTGAGTTGGTAGATAAGCCTGCAGTTGGAAAGTATCAGGCTATAGTATTTGCAGTTGCACATGACGAATTTAAGGAATTACCCATTGAAACCGTAAGATCTTACGCTGCAAAGAAACACTTACTTTATGATGCCAAACTTTTGCTTGATGAAAATGAAGCCGATGGCAGGCTATGAGGAATCATAATCCTAGAGAAGACATCACACCAGTTATAATCAATTAAAATGCTACATTTTTGGTTTTTTAGTATTTTTTATCTTATTTTAATATTATGTTAAAAAGACTCTGGAACCATTTATCTAAGCGTCGACAAAGACAATTTGTTTTAATGCAGGTCTTTGCAATAATCGTTTCTTTCTTTGAGATGGCAAGTTTGGGTGCAGTTGTTCCATTTCTAACAGTTTTAGCAGAGCCAGAAAATATATTTCAAAATGAGTATATGCAGCCTTTTATCAGCTTTTTTCAAATTACCCAACCCAGTGAATTGGCTCTGCCAATTACACTTATTTTTATAATGCTTACCATTTTTTCTGCATTAGTTAGATTTATGTTTTTATGGGCTTTAACAAGATTATCTCAGCAAGCTGGGGCAGATTTAAGTATTAACATTTATAGACATACTCTCTTTCAAGATTATGCGATTCATGTTGCACGAAATAGCAGTGAAGTAATAAATGGAATTATTACAAAAACTACCACAGTTACCAAGGGAGTTATTTCACCTGTATTAAATTTAATCAGCACCACGGTAACAATTATTGGAATCATTTTAGTTCTTTTTGCAATCAATATTTTTGTAACATTAACTGCTTTCATAGGTTTTGGTAGTTTGTATTTACTAGTGATGTATTTGACTCGACGAAATTTAAGTGGAAATAGTAAGCGCATAGCTGAAAAATCAGACCTAATGGTCAAATCTCTTCAGGAAGGTTTAGAGGGAATCAGAGAAGTTCTATTAAACAGTAATCAACAATTTTATGTAAATCTTTATAAAAACTCTGATCTTCAAATGCGAAAAGCGACATGGAGAAATGAATTAATTTTTTCTGGTCCAAGATTTCTCATGGAAGCTATAGGAATAGGAATAGTCGCAATAATTGCATATCTGGCAACACTTAAGTTAGGCGGAATAAATCAATTTTTGCCTGTTTTGGGCGCATTTGTATTGGGCGCACAAAAATTATTACCTGCGATTCAGAAAGCTTATGCTTCCTATAGCAGGATCAAAGGATCCGCATATTCATTGGATGATGTTTTAGAGTTACTAGACCAGCCTATTCCAGATCATGCAAATTTATCTTCACCTTCGCCTATCGCCTTCATGAACTCAATTGAATTAAAGAATTTATCTTTTCGTTACTCAGATGAATCGCCATGGGTTTTAAAAGATCTTAATTTAATAATTCCAAAAGGATCAGTCATCGGAGTTATTGGAAGCACTGGCTGCGGCAAAAGCACTCTTTTAGATATCATCATGAGCTTACTTTCTTCAACAAGTGGAGAATTGCTGATTGATAATGTAGTCATAAATAATATTAATAAAAAGTCATGGCAAACTCATATTTCTAGTGTCCCGCAGGATATTTACTTATCTGATGGAACAATTGAGGAAAATATTGCCTTCGGTCTTCCCAGAGAAGAGATTAATCGATCACGTGTAAAAATAGCAGCCCAACAAGCTCAAATTTCTGATCTGGTTGATTCTTGGGATAATGGTTATCAAACTATTGTTGGAGAGAGAGGCACTCGGCTATCTGGAGGGCAGCGTCAAAGAATTGGGCTCGCTAGAGCTTTTTATAGAAAGTCAGATGTCTTAATTCTTGATGAAGCTACAAGCGCACTCGATAATGATACTGAGTCAGCTGTCATGGACGCAATAAATAACTTCGATCATAATATAACTGTTATTATCATTGCTCATAGGTTAACGACGTTAAAAAATTGTGACATGATATTGAGCTTTGGTAGCAACCATCAGACTGAAATCATGAAATATGATGAAATTATGAATTTAAAAGAGAATAGAGGCGATCAATATGCTGAATAAATCTTCGATCCTCATTACCGGTGGAACGGGTTCTTTTGGGAGTGCTTTTGTTCCTATGACCTTGGAAAAATATAATCCAAAAAAAATTGTTATTTACTCTCGAGATGAGATGAAGCAATGGGAGATGGCAAAACTTTATAAAGATTATCCAAATATTCGTTTTTTTATTGGTGATGTTCGGGATAAAGATCGACTGTGTAGAGCATTGGATGGCATTGATTACGTAGTTCATGCTGCAGCAACTAAAATAGTTCCGACAGCTGAGTACAACCCATTTGAGTGCATAAAGACTAATGTTAATGGTGCAATGAACTTAATTGATGCCTGTATAGACAAAAATGTAAAAAGAATTGTTAGCCTTTCGACTGACAAAGCAAGTAGCCCTGTAAATCTTTACGGAGCAACTAAACTTACCTCTGATAGATTGTTTGTAGCTGGAAATTCATATTCCGGTAGTCATGACACTAGTTTTTCTGTTGTTAGATATGGAAATGTGATGGGTTCGCGTGGTTCAGTAATACCATTCTTTTCATCAATTAAAAATGAAGGAGTATTCCCAATAACAGACGATCGCATGACACGCTTTATGATTTCTTTAGAGCAAGGCGTTGAATTAGTATGGCATGCCTTTGAAGATATGAAAGGTGGTGAAATATATATAAAAAAAATTCCTTCTATGAACATAATTGATATCGCTAAAGCTGTTTCAGAAGAAGCTAAGCATGAAATCGTTGGAATAAGACCAGGAGAAAAACTTCATGAGCAGATGATAGGCATTGAAGATGCGCCATATACCTATGAATATCCAAGTCATTATAAGATTCTGCCATCCATTCATGAATGGAGTATTGATCCTGAAAGGATCAAGGATGGAAAGAAGGTTGATCTAGATTTCAAATATTGTTCTGATACAAATCCTGAATGGATGGATATAAAAACTTTGAAAGCTTGGATTAAGGAAAATCAAAGCAAGATCGGAAAGATTTAATGCTATATTTGCAGTTCTCATATTATCTTTAATGGTCTTTAATGGTAATGTCTAAGACTCTTACTTTGAGCTTGACGCTAATAATGAAAATCAAACGTCTTCTTCTAAAACAATTTGATTTCTTTAAGTTCCAGTTAATGCAGACGTATCAAATAATAAATGAATAATACATCTACTGAGTCGTCTTTTCAGAAGACAGGTATTGTTTTTTTATCAGGTTCTGCTGGAGAGTTGGACTGGATTCTTCCGATCATTGATGATTTATTAAAAAAGGATTTCAATTTTAAAATAATTTTTTTAACAAGGCATGCTCGTTTGAGCGTTAAAAGTAATCAGTTGTTGAATGATTATATTGAAAGCAATCATCGGATAAAGATTTTTTTATGCGGTGGATATTTCATTGAAAAAATGGAACACTTTGCTTATCTCTTTCATCGAGCATCAATTAAATTTAAGCTCAGTCAAAAGCCTCTTCTTCAAACTATTTATAGTGTTTTAGATAAGATTCTACAAAAATTCTATTTAATGCAAATGCCGTCTCAAATTTTTAAGTTTAAAGATAAGAAGTGTTTATTTTTTTCAGAGTATCCAGCCTTAAGAAGGCCAAGAGATCTTTGGTTTAGGCAAGAGTTCAAACAAGCTCTTTTCTTTTATTGCCCCCATTCTCCTCATATTTATTCAGAGGATCTGGATGAAAAATACCTGATAACTGAATCTATAAATTTTGAAAATAGATATTTTCTCTTACTTGGCCATCCTGCTGATTATCATTTCATTAATGATGGAATGGAGTTAGCCTCAGAGGATTTGGAAAAAGTATTTATAGGTCATCCAAAATATTCCAATACTTGGCTTCACGAGTTTAAAGAGAAATCCCAGATTTTTCGTGCCTCTTTTTTAAAAAGGAGTGAAACCAATATTCTCATTTATAGCAGGGGAAGTGGAAGCTACTTAGATGAACAATCCCATGCTGACCTTGTTAAAACCGCTATAGCAGGTATCGATAACCAAATAGAAAATTATAATTTATTGGTCAAAAAGCATCCTAGGGAAAAAAATTCATATTGGGATATTGCTGCATCAACAAATCCGAGAATTAAAATTATTGATGATCATGTGATGAATATTGGCACATCTGTTGATTTTGTGATTACTTTTTGGGGATCTGGTGCGATGGATTGTTATGCTCTTGGCTTGCCTGTAATAGAGTTATTCGATCCGAACAAGCACTCCAATCAACAGGTTCCTCATGAATCTGGCTACACAACGATCTACCGCTTGCTTGGTATAGTCTTGCCTGCAAATAATCTAGAGGAATTGGAAAAAGCTATATCTACTCTTAAAGGCAATAATTTTTCACTGCCATCACTAGAAATTCATCCCTTTTATAATGAGTTATTCAGCTTATCTAATAATTGGAATTCAAAATTAGAAAAAATTCTTGCATCACATGATTTAATAAATAGTTAAATATTGCAATACACAGAAGGTTAGATAATTATATTAAAATAAACATTTTATGAAGAGGGGCGTTTCAATTTTTTTAAATAGAGAAGATTTATGAAAAAGATAGATATAGTTGTTATCGGAGCTGGTTTATATGTTTGCGGCAAAGGGACTGACGGCTATGGAACAATACTACCTGCAATTTTTGAATCGAAGCGCAATAATAAGAATATTGGAGACGTCCATTGCGTCTCGACATCCGTAGAATCCTCTCAAAAACTATTAGAGAAAGCAAAAGAGCTAGAAGTAAAAACTGGCGTAAAGCTAAATATTAAGCCGTATCCGAAAAATGGTCCAAAAAATCATAAGGCTTATAAAGAGATTTTAGATGAATGTAAAAAGCCTGCATGCGCAATAATAGCTGTGCCAGATCATTTGCATTATCAGATCACGAAAGATTGTCTTGATTCAGGTTTGCATACATTAATAGTGAAGCCTCTTACACCAACATATGCTGAAGGCCTAGAGCTCGCTAATTTAGCACAAAAAAATGATCTCTATGGCGCAGTCGAATTTCATAAACGTTGGGATAAGTCTAATATTTTACTTCGGGATAAGTTTAAAGCAGGTGAGCTTGGAAAGCCTCTAAATTGTTGGATTGAGTACAGTCAACGCAAGTCTGTGCCTGTAACTTTTTTTAAAGACTGGGCTTCAAGAACTAGCATTCTTCAATATTTAGGCGTTCACTATATAGATATAATTAGATTTGTAACATCAGCTTATCCAAAACGTGTTATGGCAGTTGGGCAAAAGACTGAAATTATAGATCATGGTATTGATACTTTTGATGCAATTCAATGCATTGTAGATTGGGAAATGCCTGATGGAACTAATTTTACTCAAACAATATTAACAAGTTGGGTTGATCCAGAGAGTAGCTCAGCAGTATCTGATCAAAAAATAAAATTTATTGGCACAAAGGGTCGATATGAAGCTGATCAGAAAGAGCGCGGCATAAGAATTAATACAGATGATTTAGGACTTCAGCATATAAATCCAGATTTTTGTATGTCATATGGTAAAGATGAGGGAGATATCCATTGGCGTGGTTATGGCATCGAGAGCATTAGAACTTTTATAGACGACGTCATTTGTTTGGAGGATGGCTCGAAAACTTTATCGGATCTAGAGAGCAACAGACCTAGTTTTAAAGAGTCCCTTGTTAGCACAATTGTAACTGAGGCTGCTCACCGAAGCCTTGAAGATAGTTCTTCTTGGCAATCTATTGAAACACTTAAATAACTTGCTCAAAAAAGATTAAGTTTAATTTAGATAATCTTTGCAATAAAAGAATAAAATAATCAATATGAAGATTTGCATGGTGCCAGTTAGAAGAGGATCTGAAAGACTGGCAAAAAAAAATTATTTAAAGATCGAAAAATATACTGTTTTAGAAATCGCTCTTATTAAAGCTGTAAAGAGTGAGGTTTTTGATCGTATAGTTATTAACACTGATGATCCAGAGTTGGAGGAAATTTCATTGAAGATGGGAGTGGATTTCTACCTTAGACCAAATCATTTGGCTTCATCAGAGGCAACAAGTGATCAAGTGGTGCTAGACTTTCTTAATACTCATGAGGGAGATAAAGTTTTTTGGTTAAATACAGTAAGCCCTTTGCAGACATTGAGCGATATAAGGAATTTTGTTAAATTGTCAGATAAAGCAAATTGGAGATCGGCAGTCACTTACAACTCTTCACAAGTTCATGCGATTTATGATGATAAACCGCTTAACTTTCATTGGAAGAATGGCTTTGCTAGAACTCAAGATTTAAAATCAGTCAAATGTTTAAATTATGCAATGATGGGCTGGAGCAGAGAAATGGTTGACTTGCTTTCAAATGGGCAGCTTTTTGATGAGAATACATTTTTAATTGAGTCCTCTAAATGGAGCGGCTTTCTCTTAAAAAATACAAAAGATATGGAATTTATAACCAAGCTTGCAAAAGCTTCGCCTGATCAAGGTTTCAGTTTTGAAGACTCATGATGCATCCAGATGATTTAAATGTTGTCAATAAAATTGAGGACCTCTTTGCAAATGACATAGAGTTCTTCAGTGCTAAAAAGGATTTACCCAAGAAGTCTTCTTTCTCAAAGTTTAAAACTAAAAATATAAATCCTGCATTTTCTTTTTTGCTGAAAAAGTTATATAGATTTCTTCCAAACTTTTTTAAAGATATATTATTTTTTGGTTGGGTTTCTCACAATACGCCTGCCACCAAACTATTTGCACGAACAAAATATGACGAATTGAGAACAAAACTTGATATTAAGGTTTCAGCTCTTTCGATCAAAGCTTTTTCTTCTGAGTTATCTGAAAAACTACAAAGCACTTTTGAATCTGGTTTTTTTACCTTAAATTTAACAAACATATCTTCACTTGATAGTTTGATTAATGATGTATTAGATTACGCGCAATCACATCATGCAGGAGCAAGACCATATTACAAAGATGGAGAAAATAAAAAAATAGATGGATCATTTTCTGCTTACTATGCTTTTTCAGACGAAGATTCTGAAAAAATTTCAATTCTATTGAACAATAATCTTGAAAATGATTTCGATAAATATTTATCTGTAATAGCTGGATATAAATGTGAATTAAAAGATATTACATATTCACTTGGAATTGTATTTGGAGAAAACTCTAATTCTGAGATGCACCAGGATACATTTTCAGCTATTGCAAAGGGATTTATATACTTACAAGATATTGATGAGATAGATGCTCCTTTTGAATATCTAGAGGGTTCATATCACGATGCTTCTTTTAGATCCTCGCAAACAAATCAGGCTGTTTTGTGTGGAGATTATCTAAATTCGGATTCAACTAGAATTAGAGGAAATATTCTTGAAGATGCCCTTCATAAATATAATCTTCAGACATTTACTGGTTCAAAAGGTATGTTTGTAATTGCAAATACTGCTGGCTATCACAGAAAAGGAGCTCATAAATCCAACAAGCCTAGAATTACATTAAATTTTGAAATTCCGAGAAAAGGCATACTAGGGAAATTAATAAGAAATATTTTTGCAATTATGAAGACTAGAACGTCTCGGATTTTAACTTTTTATAAGTAGAATCAGAGTTTAATGATCAACTACCTTAAAATACTATAAGAGTAAATATGCTAAAAATAAAAGATATTGTAGTTACAGACCTGCGAGTTCCTACATCTGATACATTACTGGGGTCTGATCCATTTCATAAAAAGCCAAATTACTCATGCGTATATACAACGATAAATCTTAGTAATGGTATTCAAGGCCATTCTATTTGTTTCACATCTGGAGCCGGCAATGATTGGATAGCATATGGCGTTAAAGACATTGCTAAATTATTAGAGGAGTATGATTTTACTGAATTTATGAATAATCCAGGCCTTATCTATAAATTCATAAATGATCATCATCAACTTAGGTGGTTAGCTGATGGGGTTAATAGGATGGCTCTTGGATCAATTATTAATGCTTTATGGGATTTATGGGCTAAGGTTGAGAAAAAGCCTATGTGGAAACTATTAGTTGATTTACCACCACAAATAATTATAGATGCTATTGATTGGCGATATTTGGAGGATGCATTAACAAAAGAAGAAGCATTAGAAATTTTAAATGAAAAAATTGAGTTGCACCCAGATATTGAGCAAGCAATGCTAAAAAAGGGTCCTAAGGCATACTCAACGGCAGGATGGTTAGGTTTAACGGATGAAGAGATTTCTAATACTATCAGTGAAATGCAGAACCAAGGATTTGACTGTTTTAAGATGAAAGTTGGTCAAAATCTTAATCATGACAAGGATAGACTTGCTTTTATCAGAAGTATTATTGGCGATGAAGCAAAGTTAATGGTTGATTGCAATCAGCTTTGGGGAGTGGATGAGGCTATTGAATATATGAATCAGCTTAGTGAATTTAATCCTATTTGGATTGAAGAACCGACTGCAAGAGATGATGTGCGCGGTCATATAAAAATTACACAAGCATTACAAGGATTAAATATAAAAGTTGCTAGCGGAGAGCAAGTTCCATCTCCTGTCATTTTTAAGCAATTACTTCAATCTGGTGGAATAGGATACTGTCAAATTGATGCAAGTCGCCTGGGAGGAGTAAATGATGTTTTAGCTGTAATATTAATGGCAAAAAAATTTGCAGTACCTATCTGTCCTCATGGTGGAGGTATAGGGTTATGTAATATGATTGTTCATTATGCTATTTGGGATCAGGTAAAAGTAGCAAGTCACTCCGATAACCAGGTTGTAGAGTATATTGAATTTCTTCAAGACAATGTTTTCTTAAATCCTATACAAGTAAAGAACGGTCATTATGTCTCCCCCAGTGCATTTGGATGGGGTTTAGAAATGCAAGATGATTTTTTTAATAATCATAAATACCCAACAGGTAGTGTATGGAAGAATAGAGAAGCTTCTGGAAGCATAACTTTCTTACCTTAAGCAACTGAATTTAAATGGTGAAACTAAAATTTAATTTAATTTGCTGGAATTAAAAATATGAAATATGACGTTGTGATTCGATGCAAGAATGAGATGGATTGGCTTCCAAGAGTCATTGAATCAATTAAAAACCAAACTATAAAGTCATCTAAGATTATTCTAGTTGATAACTCCAGTAATGATGGGTCTCAAGATTATGCATCAGAGCAAAATTGTACGGTTGTTCATTATGATAAATCTGAATTCAATTATAGTTATGCTCTTAATTTAGGAATAAAAGAGACCACTGAAAATGAAGTTTTAATTCTTTCAGCTCATTGTGAGCTTGTAACGCCTAACTCAGTAGAAAATCTTATTGAAGTGCGTCATGCATATAATGCAGCTGGTGTTTTTGGTCGACAAATACCAACTGTAAATAGCAACCCAGTAGATACCAGAGATCTAATAACTGTTTTTGGAAGGGAGCGAATAGTCTATGAAAATCATCCTTTTTTTCATAATGCATTTTCCTTAATAGATCGATCTGCATGGGAAAAATGCAGATTTGACGAGACTTTAAATGGCATTGAAGATAGGTTTTGGGCTCGAGAGCAAGCAGCACAAGGTAGAAAAATAGTGTATGAACCAGAATCAGTTGTTTTCCATGAGCATGGCCTTAATCAGGGAGTATCAATGAATAGAGCCCTTCGGATATGCAATCATTTAAAAGATCTTCACAAAGACGACATTTTTGAATGGCCAAACTTTGATTTGCCTGACTAATTAAATATTTCTGGCAACATTCAATTTATAATAAATATTTACATTGTTTAAACAACACATAGTTACTTGAAACATAGACTTGAGATTGATGGATTAAGAGCTGTTGCAGTTATCCCTGTTATTTTATTTCACGCAAATATAGATTTATTTCAGGGTGGATTTGTAGGAGTAGATATATTTTTTGTGATCAGTGGGTTTTTAATTACTAGAATAATACTTGCTGAAATCTATCAGTCATCATTTAGCATCATTCACTTTTATGAAAGAAGAGCCAGACGAATTCTACCGGCTTTTTTTGTTGTTCTTATATTTTCTACTTTTTTTGCATGGTTTTTATTGCCTCCTATAGAATTTAAGGATTACGGTCAAAGTTTATTTTTCGCTTCTTTTTTTAGCTCTAATATTTTTTTCTGGATAGAGAGTGGATATTTTGGCGTTGGAACTGATCTAAAACCCCTTATTCACACATGGAGTCTAGGAGTCGAAGAGCAATTTTATATTTTCTTCCCTTTGCTTGCCATTTTGATTTATGCGGTTCACAAGAAACTTGTTTTCCCGATAATTTTTTTACTTTTTTTCATAAGTTTATATTTATCACATATTTATTCTGCTCTTTCAAGTGACATCTTTTTCAAGGAGGGTGCATTCTTTTTGCTACCAACTAGGGCTTGGGAACTTTTATTAGGCAGCACTTTGTTTTTAATATATAACAATGCTTTTATAGTATCCAACAACAACGTAAATAATGCTCTGAGCTTCTTTGGTCTGGTTTTAATTTTCTATTCAATTTTTTTCTTTAGTAAGCATACACCTTCTCCAAGCTTACTCTCTTTAATTCCAACAGTTGGAGCAGCTTTTGTAATAATTTTTTCATTAAAGGGAACCATTACTCATTTTTTTTTAACACAAAAACCAATCATTGTGATTGGTCTTATTTCTTATAGTGCATATTTATGGCACCAGCCGCTTATGGCTCTTTCAAGATATTATTTTATTTCAGATTTGGATGCCCTTAAAATAATATTTATAGTCTTAATCACTTTTTTTGTAGCATATTTAAGTTGGCGTTTTATTGAACAACCATTTAGGGATAGGGAAAGAGTTTCTAGAAAGATTGTTCTAATTTTTTCTGTTTTAGGCTGTCTTATTTTTGGCGCAGTTGGCGCTACAATACACTTTAATGATGGTTTTCATAGCAGATATAACAGTGATCAATTAAAACTACTGAGCTTTCATAAGTATGATCAACGAGATGAGCTGTATAGAGAAAGAGTCTGTTTCTTAAGGGGAGATCAAGACGAAAGCTCTTTCGCAGATATATGTAAGACGGGACCTATTTTAATTTGGGGCGATTCGCATGCTGCATCTTTAAGTTATGGCATGAGTTCACTCAAGAAAATAACACAATTTACATCCTCCGGATGCCCTCCAATGCTTAATAATGAAATTTTTACAAGGCCTCACTGTCAAGGCATTAATCAGTATGTTTTTGAATATATCAATGAATATAAGCCTAAGGCAGTATTTCTAAATGCCAATTGGTTGAAATATAAATCTATCGAACCTTTAACTCTCACCTTAGATGCTCTTTCAAAGGAAAATCCAACTGTAGAGTTTTTTGTCCTTGGAGGTTTGCCGCAATGGCTCCCCTCGTTACCAAGCACAATGTTGAGAGCAAATGTATTGCTTGATGGGCAAGAAACGTATATTGAGAATAAAGTATTCGATAAGGTTAAAATGAAAGATGATTCTATCAGTGAGATAGCTCAACAATTAAATAAAAAAAATGTTCGTTTTATTTCATTACTCGATTTATTATGTAAATCAAATTCATGCCTAACCCAAACAAAGCATTCACTAATAGAACCTATTGCTTTTGACTATGGTCACCTAACAGGATCTGGTTCTATAAAAGTCTCCTCATTAATTTTTAATATTGTTAATCTTGAACAAAGTGATGTTTAACGCCTGTATAATAATTTTTATTTTCACTAATTTATAAGAGGTTCTCTTACAAACAGACAGATAATTACTAGAATGATTTACTACGGAAAGCAAAATATTAATCAAGATGATATAGATTCTATTGTAGA
>CEQY01111384.1_pt1 | contig 16285 bp, 14 predicted proteins | sample 361391 | NCBI WGS metagenome assembly CEQY01 (sample SAMEA2621075, study PRJEB7988) | marine metagenome | isolation source: saline water (ENVO:00002010), including | reverse complement strand
TTTGAGACAAATATACTCGATAATAAGATTTCTTTATAAAGCCATATCCAATATATTATTGCACGAGGAAGTATTGCAATTGGCAATGATTCATCATCTAAAATTTTTAATTTTTGCTGATAAGTCGTGATTAACATTGAGATGATTACACCAAGCAATAGCAATAAAGCTATATTCTTACCTGAGAGCAAATACCAAAATAGAAACAATATAAAAAACTGAGCGAGGAAAAGGATATATTTATTCATTATTAAAACTCAACTACACTTCTCGCATTGCATCACTTTTAATCCGCTCAATCATAGATAATAAACCATTTGAACGCTGAGGGGATAAATGACTTTCAAGACCGAACTTTGCAAATATATCTTCATATTGAATATCCAAAATTTCATCAGGTTTTTTATCAGAATATAGTGCAATTAATATTGCTATTAGACCTTTTACAATGAAAGCATCGCTATCCCCAACAAATTTGATATATTTTTCATTTGTTGTACTATCTATAACTTTAGAATGAAGCCATACTTGGCTAACGCAGCCATTAACTTTAGTTTGCGCGTTCTTTAGGTCATCAGGCAGGTTATCAAGATTCTGTCCAAGCTCGATAATGTATTTGTACTTATCTTCCCAATTATCTAGGAACTCCATGTTTTCAAGTATTTCTTCAATTTTTTCCATAGGCTATGAATAATGTTTATATTTGAATTAGTATATATATATTTATAAAGTTATATTATACGAATTTTATTTTTATTTTAATGATCAACGTCAGTTATTAATATTAAATTATGTTTTGGAAAGAGAAACACTTAGGTGAAATGTCTAATGAGGAGTGGGAAGCGCTCTGTGATAGATGTGGCAAATGCTGCACTGTCAAATTACAAGATGAATTAAGTGGCCAGCTCTACGATACATCACTGGTTTGTAAACTATTTGATAAAAATAATTGTCAATGCAAAAGCTATGCAGAGAGACATAGATACGTAAAAGACTGTATTAAATTATCCGTTGATAATATCCATGAGCTTAATTGGTTGCCTGATACCTGTGCGTATAAATTAGTTGCTGAAGGAAAAGATTTATATAGTTGGCATCATTTGATATCTGGAAATTACGAAAAAATACATGAGACAAGAAATACGGTTGTTACAGATGGAACTAAAAGCGAGACAGATGTAGAAAAAGTAGATTATGAAGATTATATAACAAGAGAAATAGTTGATTATGACAAATAAAGTAAAAAGATTATATTTCTACACAACCGCGACTCTACTTTCTGCCCTTGCTATTGCACTCGTCTTAATAGCACTTGATGAAAATATTATATACTTCTATTCCCCCAGCGAAATCAATCAATCAGAGGATGGCACCTTACTTCGTGTTGGCGGTCTTGTTAAAGATGGATCACTAAAAATAAGTAGCGATCTGGGAACAAAATTTATTATTGAGGATAATACAGCTGAGGTGTCTGTAATATATAATGGCATACTGCCAGATTTATTCAGAGAAGGACAAGGTATCGTAGCTGAAGGAAAATTTATTGATAACTTGTTTATTGCGAATGAGATAGTTGCGAAACATGACGAAAATTATATGCCAAAGGAAGTGTATGAGAGTCTTAAAAATAAATAGATTTGACTGTGGTCAAATAAGAAATCTTGACATTTAAATGATTGCGCTTACCGGGAACATTCTACTCATTTTTGCTTTACTGTCATCGATTGTAACTTTATTTTTTGCAAAGGCTCCAGTAATAGATGGGCATAAAAAATATAAGTTTGCTTCTCTATTTGGTACATTCCAGTTTTTGTTTATATTATTTTCTTACATTCTTTTAACCTACGGCTTTGTAATTTCAGATTTCTCTCTAGTGACAGTATGGCAAAATTCTGAAATACAAAAACCGCTGATTTATAAAATTACGGGTGTATGGGGTAATCATGAAGGATCAATGTTGCTCTGGCTCTTAATTTTGAGCATTTGTTTATTTTTTATAATAAAATATGATAAAAAAATTCCTAAAAGCGTGCAACTCAATACTATAGCAATTCAAACATCTATCATATTTGCCTTTTTATTATTTATACTATTTACATCCAATCCGTTTGCTCTGCAATTACCTATCCCAATTGATGGTGTAGGACTAAATACGCTCTTACAAGACCCAGGTCTTATAATTCATCCACCATTACTCTATATAGGATACGTTGGATATTCAGTGCTATTCTCATACTCAGTCGCAATTATGTTAGAAAATAAATTAACAGATAATTGGGCAAGATGGATCGAAAAATGGGCCTACATCTCATGGATAGCTCTTACACTTGGAATTTGCATCGGTTCATGGTGGGCTTACTATGAATTGGGATGGGGTGGTTGGTGGTTTTGGGATCCAGTCGAAAATGCATCACTTTTGCCATGGATTACAGGAACTGCTCTAATACATTCACTTTTAAATTACAAATCTACAGGCCAGCATAGAGACTGGACATTACTGTTATCAATTTTAACATTCTCTTTCAGTCTCATTGGCACTTTTCTTGTAAGATCAGGTATATTAACATCCGTTCATTCATTCGCATCAGATCCACAGAGAGGTCTATGGATTTTAATCATCCTGTCATTTTTTATCTTTTTTTCACTTTTTATTTTTTTACGTAATCTACAAAAAGATAGTGAAAAAAAGGACTTTGTTTTTCTTAGAAGAGGGACGTTTATTCTAATAAATAATTACTTATTAATGGTTTCAGTTGTTGTCATTTTTTTTGGAATGATGTACCCACTTTTACTTGAGGCAATAACTGGAGATCGCATCACCGTCGGTCCAAAATATTTTAATATTGTAATAGCACCATTAGTAATTTTGATCGCAATTCTCATGCCAATAGGGCCAAATCTCACATGGAAAGATAATTGGACGCAGCTTGCTGTAAAGAGATTAATGATATCCTTTGTAATTACAATATTCCTGATCATAGCGATGCAATTAGTAATCTATGAAAATGCTGATGCATTTCATTTATTGCTAATATCCCTAGCTATATGGATTTTTATCGTTTCAATTGTAGATTTATTACCAAGAAATCTGTCAAAATTTAGAATAGAATTCTCTGAATTAAAAAGAAAGAATTTACCAATAATTGGTTCAAGGATTACGCACATGGCATTTGGTATTATGATATTTGGTATCATATATGCCTCCGCTTATAGTGAGAATAAAGATTTGAAAATGAATTTAGGTGATAAAATTCAAATTGATAGATTTGAGTTGCAATATGACGGCTTTGGAACTCATATTGGCGAAAACTATGATGACCTACAAATAAATTTTTCATTGATAAAGGATGATAAAAAAATAGCTAACATGACTCCTGCGAAGAGGTTTTTTAGAAAAAGTGGAGATATCACAACTGAGGCTAGTATTCACAAATATTATTTTGATCATATGTATATAACCGTTGGGGAAGTACAAGAACAATTTATATATGCATCGGTGTCATACAAACCTTTCGTAAGATTTATCTGGCTGGGTGGTTTTTTGATGGCTTTTGGTGTATTATTTAAAACTCTTTTTCGATCAAAAATATTTGGTACTTCAAATGCATAAAAAAAATAATTTCAGTAAAATATTTTTCTTCATCTCATTTTTTTTGGTTTTTTCTGCACCATTGGCGCATTCGGCATCAGAAAATAATGAGAGTAGTTTGTCAAAAAGTATTATGGAAATTGCAGTTGAGTTAAAATGCCTTGAATGCGAAGGACAAAATGTTTACGAGTCAAATTCAAATTTTTCTCAATCAATAAAGGCATACATTAGTGAGGAGCTAACAAAAGGAACGGGTTCAAGTGATATTATAAATGACCTACATCAAAAATATGGTGATGAGATACTAATGACGCCTCCAGTTCAAGCAAACACATATGTTTTATGGATTTTGCCATTCTTTCTATTATCCCTTGGATTTGTTATCTTTTTCTCTAAGTTAAGAAAATGATACCCAGATAAACTATTATGCAGATTTCTGATTTTTTGGAGCACTTTCATGGGAAATGAGTGGTACTGATATTGTCACACATGTTCCTTTACCCGGCGCACTCTTTATGTCGATGTTACCATCATGAATTTGAACAAGAGTACTTGCAATTGGTAATCCAAGTCTTGATCCTTCTTGATTTATGATGTTACTTCTTCTTGATTTATTAAATGGCTTAAAAATGATATCAATCTCTTCATTTGTCATTCCATGGCCGTTATCGGCTATCTCTAAGTTAAGCCACCCATTTTGTACGTTATTATTAATACTTATGGTACCACCGTCCTTGTTGTATTTGATTGCATTAGATAGGATATTGGTAATTATTTGCCGTATTGCTGTCTCATTACAAAATAAATTTTCTCTAAAGTCGAAGTGATTTTTAACATTGATGTTTTTATCTATTATATCAGCACGAAAGTCTGCTAATACCTCGTCGACAATAGTATTTATTTTTTGGCTTTTCTTGTTTATTTTTACATCTTCTTTTTCAAGACTTGTCATAGACTCTATATTGCTAATGATACCAAGTAATTCATTTCCACTTTCATATATATCTTGGGCATACTCTTTGATCTTGTCGGGATCATCAATGACCTGGTTTTTAAGAAAATCAGAAAAGCCAATTATCGCATTCAAAGGAGTCCTCAGTTCATGACTCATATTTAGTAAGAATTTTGACTTATTGTTTTCAAGTTCTTCAATATTATCTCTCTCTGAGCTATATCTTTCCGTAAGTTCGATTAGCTGTTTTGACTGAATATCTTGTTTACGCCTCAGATTATCGAGTTCTTCAACTTTATTAATAAGCTTATTCTCATTATTTAAGAGATCTTGCTGACTCATTTTCTGATTGCTGATGTCAAGAGCCATTGATGCAATATATCCTGCTCCAGTTTTAATTTCTGTTTTCAATATCCATCTCTTGTCTCTTAATTGAATTTCTTGTTGACTTATTAAACCCGGTAGTGAGTTATCAGGATCTTTTTGAATATCTATTTCAACTAAGGATTTCATGGAAAGCTGAATAATTTCAGATTTTGAAGTACCAGGCTTTGTTACGCTTGGTGGTAGGGAATAGAAATCTCTATACTTAGAGTTACACATGACAAGTTGGTTTTTGCTATTCCATAAGACAAACGATAGCGGGAGTGAGTCAATAACTTCATTCAGAGTTCTGTGTAAACGTTGGGTATTAATTTCTTGATTCCTGTCGTGTGTGACATCAATTAATAATCCTGAAATATATGGGTTTCCATGTGTATTATTCATAAGACGGCCCTTGAGTTTGAACCATTTATTCGCAATATTTGTTTGGTATCTGAAGCTAGCTTCGATTTGATCAATTTTTCCTTGGATTGCTCTATTTGCCAATTGATAGAAATTAATATCCTTTGTTTGAACGCGACTGACAAACTCTTCAAAAGAGACTGAGTTCATTGATTTTATTTTTGAAAGAGAAAAACACTTATTTGACATATAAATTTTCTTGTTTTTGACATCCCATGTAAAATATCGTGCATCTTTGTTATTCAATAAAAGTTTCTGATGGTGTTCGAGGGTAGAGTGGCTGTGCAGTATTAAATGTTTCTCATTCTTCTGGTTCCATGAAAGAAGAAAAACTAACAATATGAGTAGTGTATTAGAGCCAACAATAGCAAAAAGTAAGTAATTGTTATTTAAATTGATAAAACCAACAGTAGAGACATACTGGTTGTACGCCATAAAAATAGTGGTGATAAATAATATAGTTAATGCTACAGATAAACAAATTTCTTTAATTTGGCTCTGTAGATTAACAGCTGGTCTTTTTCTGCCCAACTGCATTGCCTCCTCCTCATGATCCGTTTCCGCAATATCGAATCATTTACTATTGATTCGTAATTAGGCGAAAATGTAAAGTAAAAAATGATGAAAAATATTATTTTTTTTTATAAAATAATGAAAATATTTATATAAGATACTGATTTTATTGATAAAAAAAAATTAATAGAAAATTAAGATTTTTTTTAAATTCTGCTGTATTTTTTTAGATTAAATTACTATTCTTCTGTTATTAAATATATAAATTATGATGAAGAGATTACGTTGAGTCTAATAAAGAAAATAGATCAGCTCACTGAGCGAGATGGCTTACCGAAACAGTTATGTGAGCTCTTGAACAAGTACCCCAGGGACACTTGGACCAAAGATACATTAAACGGTAACTGGGTTGGCTTTTGGCTTGGAAGGCATTCTGTTTTTAGAGAAATTTGTTATTCACTAAAACATATCATTAATCAATTACTGGATGGCACTATCTCTCATCAAAATTTCATGCAACAATATATCCACTTAATGAATATGATGCTTCACAATTTGGACTCACACCACGCCGTAGAGGACAACTATATATTTCCAAAATTTCATCAAAAAAGTGAGAAATTTAGATACGGATTAGAATTGCTAGAGAATGATCATCATTTAATTCATCAGTCTATAGATATACTCACATCCGAGGGTAATAAAATAATTAGAACCTTGAACGAGAAAAAAGATATTGACCATAAGTTATTGATCGGTAGTTATAGTAAAGTGAATGATAACTTTGATAAATTACTCATAGCACACCTTCATGACGAAGAAGATCTTCTGATACCTCTTGTCTCAGAATATGGCGAAGAATATTTTGGCTTGGGGCACTAAATGAAAATTCACTCCCATAAATTTTGTGTCGCACCAATGATGGACTACACGGATACTCACTTTCGATATTTTCTGAGGCAGCTTTCCTCAAATATTTTTTTATATACTGAAATGGTCTCATGTGACGCCATTATTTTTGGAAATAGGGACGGACTTTTAAAATATAATAAGGGAGAGCATCCTGTTGGTCTGCAGATTGGTGGCTCATCTATTGAAAAGATGACGGAAGCTGCAATTATTGGTGAAGCATTTGGCTATGACGAAATAAATCTCAATATTGGATGTCCATCGCCAAGAGTCCAGAAAGGGAATTTTGGGGCATGCCTGATGTCCGATGCTAATCTCGTTAGTGAAATTATTTTAGCCGTTAAAAAAAGAGTTAATATTCCAGTCACTGTAAAATGTCGTTTAGGTATAGATGACCAAGATATTGAAAAAGAACTACCAATATTCATGAATTCAATCATTGGAGCTGGCGTCGATCTTGTCATTGTTCACGCGCGCAAGGCGATATTGAGTGGCATTACCCCAAAAGAAAATAGGACAATACCCGAGCTCAATTATAATGCTGTTTATGCGATCAAAGAGTATGCATCAGACACAGAAATTATTATAAACGGTGGGATCAACTCCATGGGTGAAATTTATGAGCATTTAAAATATACAGATGGCGTCATGCTCGGAAGAAAAATTATAAATGATCCAATATTTATCCTCGAAGTTGATGAAAAATTATTTTCACCAAAAGTAAAAAAAAATCTTAAGCGAATAATTCAAAATTATAGTGATTATGCAGATCGACAGACAAGTATGGGGACTTCACGGTCGCAAATTATAAAGCCAATTATGAGTTTGTTTAACAATAGGCCAAATGCAAAAAAATGGCGAAGAGGATTAGATTATTACAGAAATAGTAATTATTCAGCTTTAGACTACATCACAGAATTACATGCTAATTTTATTGATACGGTGGAGTTTAAATATTGATACTTCGAGTTGATTAAATTACAACACAAATTGACAAATAAATCATAATTTCTGAAAATTGTTGTGACGATCCACAGACATCTCCGGTTTGCCCTTTGATTGCCTTCCAAGCTAAGTATGAGACTAGTAATGTTGAGAATACAGCTGCAAAAATAGATACAAAATATATCTTATACCCAATAAAGATACAAATCGTTAAAAATGTAATTAATGCAGAAACACCAAATGCAATATATGTACTTGTAATATTTTTCTGATGGGCCGCACTGCCGAGGCCAGTTTTTTTTGCGGGAGGTAATATTGTTAATATATATAGCATTGATGTCCGCGATAATATTGCAACAGAAATAATAATGAGAAGCACTTCTATTGTTCCCAAAATACTAAATAGATAATACACAGACATAAATCGGGTCAAAAGGGACAAATTTATAGATACAACCCCATAGGCTCCAATTCTGCTATCATCCATAATTTCTAGTTTTCTTTTTTTATTATTTCCACCGTACGAGTCACAGAAATCTGCGAGCCCATCCTCATGTAAGCAGCCTGTAACAAGTGAAGACATTATAATAATCATTATCGAGTTAATTATATCTATATCTCTAAAGAGCGAGATAAGAAAAACAGGAAAAGTAATTATAGAACCAAGTATGAGACCTATGAATGGGATAGTATAGATTATTTGAGATAAGTTTTTTGAACTATTTTTTATTGGCAGCAGCGAAAAGAAAATTAGTCCGCCAAGCGTATCAGGAATTATATTTTTAAAAAAAATATTTATATCTTTAAGATTAAAATGTTTTATCATATATCTTTTACTAAGAAAGATTCAAAACTAATTATGGTTGATATTAAATCAAATTCGGTTCCAACATTCAATGAATTAGTTGAGTTTATATCTCAAATGCCATCAATAGATGCAGAAGCCGTTAGTTTAGTAAGAGAAAGAAATGAACAGCTGTTAAAGCCATCAGGTTCTCTTGGGAAAGTTGAAGACATTGTCGAGTGGGTAGCGGGGTGGCAGGCTTCCTATCCTCCAAAGGTAAATAATATTACCTTATCTATTTTCGTATCAAATCATGGTACTGCTGATACACATAAAATCTCTCCATATCCAACTTCTGTAACTGAAGCATTGGTCAAAAGTTTTAGATCTGATCATGCTGTGATAAACCAGATATGTAAAACTCATAACGTTGGTTTACAAGTTTTTGACCTTGCATTAGAAATGCCTACAAAAAATATCACTGAAAATGCTGCGATGACCGAAAATGATTGTATTACAACGATTTTGTATGGAAGAGAGGCTCTTGAAACTAGCCCAGATATAATATGCTTAGGTGAAGCTGGCATCGGAAATACAACGATTGCATCTAGTATCTGCGCAGCGCTGTATGGCGGAAATACATCTGATTGGGTAGGAATTGGAACCGGAGCTGATAAAGAAATGATAAAAACTAAAATCGAAGTTATTGAAAAGAGCTTAAAGCTGCATAAAAGCCGTGAGCCAATGAAAATACTTCAATGTTTTGGTGGCAGGGAATTCGCAGCAATCTTTGGTGCAATCCTAGCAGCACGCTTTGAGAGAATACCAGTGATATTGGATGGTTTCCCTGTATGTGCAGCAGCAGCTTTATTGCATGCTATTTCATCTGATGCCCTTGATCATTGTTATGTAAGCCATTTATCGAGTGAGCCTGGCCATGAAAGACTGTTGGAGCGCATTAATAAAAAACCCCTGGTTGATTTTAAAATGCGCCTAGGTGAAGGGAGCGGAGCTGCGATGGTTGCGCCAATATTTCAATCATCGATAAACATCCATAATAATACGTCTACTTTTGAAGAGTCCTCCGTACCAAACAAGAGTTAGTGATGATCACAAATTCCGACCAAATTTCATATAATAACGTTGATATGTTTCTGAACGATAAGCACGGAGGAGATTTATCAGAAGCAGTCAGGGTTAATAGAAAAATAAAAAAATGGATTGATTTATCAACTGGAATAAATCCCAATGCGTATAGTGACTTTAATATTGATAAAACAGTCTACTCGCATTTACCGAGCGATAACCAATTAAAGGAGTTGATGTCAATAGCTAGAGGGTACTACAACTTAAATCAGAAAATAAAAATTTGCGCTTATCAGGGAGCTCAAGGAGTCATAAATATTTTACCTAACATAGTTAACAAATATATTTATGATACAATTCAAATTCTGACGCCAACCTACACTGAACATTACAGAGTGTGGAATGACCACGGATTTAAAATACGATTAGTTACTAATATCGAAAATGAATTAGATCCATCAATCCCTTTTGTTCTGGTTAATCCAAATAATCCAGATGGAAAATTATTTCAACCAAAATACCTTGAAGAAGTCTGGGAAAGAATAAGAAAAGCAAACGGATTTTTAATCCTTGACGAGTCATTTATGGATGGGACACCAGATATGTCCCTAAGATTTAATGACTGCAGAGATAATGTAATCGTCATTAGATCATTTGGAAAATTTTTTGGTCTTCCAGGTCTTAGACTCGGCTTCGTATATGGTGACAATCATTACATCAATAAAGTATCTAGCTTAGTTGGACCTTGGCCTATCTCATCATCATCGTTACTAATTGCGCGCAAAGCGATGTTAGATAATGTATGGATAAGCGCTACAATTACAGATTTGAGAATGAAATCGATAGCTTTATCAAATCTTCTGCGTGATCAAAAACTGAAGATAGTCGGTGATTGTTATTTTTTTAAGACAATTGAAGTTGATAGCGCATCACTGATGCACAAGGCACTCGCAAATCATGGTATTTGGACACGAATATTTAATTACAATCAAAAATGGTTAAGAATTGGGCTTACAAAAAATAAATTTGAATTTGAATATTTAGCCAATACAATAATGGATATATTATAAGAGTTTAAAAATGGATCTATTAATAGTTTTATTCATCGCTGTCATAGTTGACGCTGTATGGGGAGATGATCACCTGGTCTGGAAGAAATTTAAGCATCCGGTTGCTCTTGTAGGTCGATTTATAAATTTCCTTGATGTTGAGTTTAACCGGAATGAGTTCTCCGATTCATCACGCACATTTAATGGTTTTATTGTAATTATAATGTCCATAATTATTATCTGGTTTCTATCTTCAATAATAGAAGGGTTATTATTCGGAAATATTATCGGGAATTTAATTTTAGGATTAATAATTTCAATCTTGCTAGCAGGGAAGTCATTATTTGTTCATGTAAAGGATATATATGATGATTTTATGAGAGATGATCTGGATAATGCCAAAATAAACTTATCGAAAATTGTCTCTCGAAAAGTCGATGATTACGATGAAAGTGCAATAACAAGAGGGGCAATTGAGAGTTTGTCAGAGAATTTTAGCGATGGATATGTCGCTCCATTATTTTGGTTACTTATTGCGGGCTTACCGGGAATTTTCATATATAAGTTTATAAATACAGCGGATAGCATGATTGCCTATAAGAATGATAAATATCATAATTTCGGCAAATGTACCGCTTACCTCGATGATATCTTGAATTTTATACCCGCGCGTCTATCCTCTTTACTCCTTGTTTTTGCGAGCTTTGTACTGAAAGAAAACTGGCAGCAGGCATTATTATGCATAAAACATGATGCGAGAAAGAGCCCATCTCCAAATTCAGGTTGGCCAGAGTCTGCAATGGCGGGCGCGTTGGATATTTCACTAGGTGGGGATAATTTTTATGATGGTGAACTAATTAAATCGGATTGGATAAACGGTAGTGGTGAAAAAATTATTAGTTTTGATTTTATAACACGAGCGCTTTGGATTTATTCTACATCTGTTGTAATTTATCTTGTCTTTGTAGTTATTTTCTTATTGCTTCGTATGATTTTTTGATAAATCCAATATGGACTTCCAAGAAATATGCTTCTCCAGATGATCAGCTAAATCATTTAATGCTTGATCAAGTATTGTCTCATAATCATCTATTTGATCTCTATCAATTGATTTATCCGTAATCCTAAATAACCACTCAATAAGATGTCTATTGTGAAAGATTCCATGTACATAGGTGCCAAAGACTCTCCCATTAGCTGATTGAGCACCATCATACTTATTATCAATTACAAACAGAGGTCTTTCACAGTCTTTTCCATAGGTCCTGCCAATATGAATTTCATAACCAACTATTTCCTTGTTCGATTCTATATGTGTTCCATTGATTTTTGTGACGATTTTACTATTTATCATCTCGGTTTCGACATCTAAAAGTTCTAGACCTTTTGTGACTCTTACGTTACTTTCTATCTTATCATTGTCATTTATGAATTTGCCAAGCATTTGGTATCCGCCACATAGACCGATGACAACCCCGTTGTTTTTATGATGCATCCTTATTTCTCTATCCCAGTTATTTTTTCGAAGCTCTTGCAAATCACTAATTGTTGATTTTGAGCCTAACAGCAAAATAATATCAGTTTTTTGCGGTATATTATCACCTGGTCTTATATAATTTATATTGATATTTTTTTGGTTTCTTAGCGGGTCAAGGTCATCAAAGTTCGATATTTTACTTAGAATTGGAACTGATACCGTAAGTTTTGCATCTGATTTCTTATTATTTATAAAAATTTTTTCAAGATCATGAGAGTCCTCGGCAGGTAATTTATGAATATTTTCATAATGTGGAACTAAGCCTAAGAATTTCCATTGAGTTCTTTTTTCTATTTCTAAAATGCCACTTTTAAATAATTTGGGATCCCCACGAAATCTATTAATTATGAATCCGATTAGATTTTTATTGTCTTCTGAGTCCAAAATAACTTTCGTTCCGACTAAGCTTGCAATGACACCTCCACGGTCAATATCTCCGATAATTATAGTTGGTACTGATAATTTTGTTGCAAATCCCATATTTGCAATATCTCCATCGCGTAGATTAATTTCTGCAGGGCTTCCTGCACCCTCAACTAAGATGAGGTCATGCTTTTCTGATAAATTTATAAACGCCTTCTCAACATATGGCATCAGAGAACCTTTGATTTTTTGATACTCAAAACCGCTAACTGATCTCTCAAATTTACCATTAATTATAAGTTGTGAACCCCGTTCGCTTTGGGGTTTTAGAAGTATTGGGTTATGTAATATACTAGGCTCTAGCCCAGAAGCAATTGCCTGTAATGCTTGCGCTCTGCCAATCTCGCCCCCATCTAAGGTTGCGGCTGCGTTGTTTGACATATTTTGTGGCTTGAATGGTGCTACAGATATTCCATTTCTTCTGAACAGTCGGCACAGCCCAGCAACAATTATTGATTTACCTACGCTGGAGCCAGTTCCTTGAAACATAATTGCTGGTGTTTTTCCTATTGACCTAACCCCCCTAAAACTCTATTCCAAGTTGTGCTTTTACACCGCTTCTAAAGGGGTGCTTTATTAAATCCATGTTTGTGACTAGATCAGCAATTTCGAGAAGTTCTTCTTTAGCATTACGTCCAGTAATTATAACATGAGTTTTTTCAGGTTTATTTTTTAAAGTCTCCAAAACCTCATCTAAAGACAAGTAATCATAGCGTAGAACAATATTCAATTCATCGAGGAGTACAATTTGGTTTTTCTCATTGAAGATTAACTCTTTACTTTTTTCCCATGCATTTTTTGCAGCTTCGATATCTCTCATTCTATCCTGTGTTTCCCATGTAAAGCCTTCACCCATTTTATAGATTTCTACCTGATCTTGAAATTTTTCAAGAGCTGCTCTTTCACCTGAAAGCCATTGCCCTTTTACAAATTGGACTACAGCAACATTCATTTTATTTCCTAAAGCTCTAAATATCATTCCAAAAGCTGCTGTTGTTTTACCCTTACCTTTGCCGGTGTTAACAATAATAAGACCTTTTTCAATTGTTTTTGTTGCCAGTATTTTCTTTCTAGCCTCTTTTTTCTTGTGCATTTTCTCTGCGTGTCTTTTATTGAGTTCGTGTTCTGTCAGATGTTTTTTTTCAGACATTTAATTATTCCCTCTCAATTTCAAGCAGTGATTTTGTATCATTTCGTCTAGGGTGCCATAATTTTCTATCTATGGCATCTATGAATTTTATTTTTATGTCATTTAACGCATCTGGATTGTAGTATTTAATAAACTCATGGACATTTTCATCAGCAATATATGACTCGAATAATAAATCAAAATGATGATTTTTGACTAATCCAGTTGTTGCCTGATAGGCATATAAGTAATCGAGGGTCGCAAGTAACTCGAAAGCACCTTTGTAGCCGTGCTTCATTATGCTCTTTATCCATTTTGGATTTGCAGCTCTACCTCTGACAATTTTCCCAATTTCTTGGTCTAATGTACCTATCTTTAAATTATTTGGATTTGAGTGATCGTTATGATAATAAATTGGTTTATTTCCAGATAAACTCTCAACGGCCGCACCCATTCCTCCATGAAATTGGTAATAATCGTCCGAGTCCAGAATATCATGTTCTCGATTATCTTGATTTTGGACAACAGCTTGCAACCTTTCAAGCCTCATTGTGAGTATTTTTTTATTTTCATAGCCATAGTTATCTGTTCCGTAAGCGTATGATCCCCAATTTATGTAATTCTCTGCGAGATCACTTGTGGATTTCCAGATTCCTTCATCAATCATTGATTGAAGTCCTGCCCCGTAAGATCCCGGCATCGATGAAAATATTCGATAAGTGGCTAGTCGATCAATTTCTGGGCTACTTAGTTTCTCCTTTTTGAAAAATTCTCTATCTTTATTGAATGCAAATTTTATCGGGTTTTGACTGTCATCTTCATCGAGTAAAGCAATCTCTCGAATTGCTTGATCAAATAGATCAATTAGGTTAGGAAACGCATCCCTGAAAAATCCAGATATTCTTAATGTAACATCTATGCGAGGTCTTTTTAGTATGTTTACAGGGACGATTTCATATCCGCAAACTCTTCCTGATGTATTATCCCATTTTGGCTTTGCTCCAATTAATGCAAGAGCCTGCGATATATCATCACCACCTGTTCTCATATTAGATGTCCCCCACGCAGATAAGCCAAAGTAAGTTGGGTAACACCCCTTTTTTTTGTGAAAATCTGATATCATTAATTCGGCTGAGCGTTTGCCAATATTCCAAGCCATGCGTGTTGGTAGTGATCGCATATCGATAGAGTAGAAGTTTTTACCAGTTGGAAATACTTCAATTTTACCCCTAGTGGGTGCGCCTGAAGGACCGGGGTGTAGAAACTTTCCATCAAGGAGTGTAACTATACCGGCATGCTCCTTCTTGCCAGAGCTTTTTATTGACGGCACAATCTCAGTTTTAATATTTTCGAGAACATCCATGGTGTTTGTCCAGTTTTGAGGTATAATTTCTTTTTCAAGCAGTATATCCTCAGAGAGCATTCTCAACCTCTCAATTGTATCAGCATTTGTTCGCCACGCCGCATCAATCACATTTTGAAGTTGATTATTTTTATCTCCGGTATACGGATCACTTAATTTACATTCATTTACACTTAATTTTATGCCCATATCATCAGCTATGGCCTGAGTTATGGCTTTATTTTCTCCAAGGCCATTTTTCCTTGAAGTTTTTGATATACTCATAACTAAATTTATTAATTCCTGCCCTTTTGGTGATTTCCCAAAGATATGTAATCCATCTCTAATTTGCAGTTCTTTCAGTTCGCATAAGTAGGTATCTATTTTATTAAGTTTTATCTCTGTTGTGTCATTATCGTCAATCAGTGTATCCGAATATAACCCCGTCGATTGTGTCAACTCAATTATTTCATGCTCAATATTATGTGCCCTGATTGGATCTGTTTGAAAGCATTCGTAATATTCATCTAATAAAAGTTCAATTTGAATAAGTTCATCATAAGTATCTGCATTCGTGAGAGGCGGCGTGAGATGATCAACAATAACAGCAGCATTTCGTCTCTTTGCTTGAGTACCCTCGCCCGGGTCATTTACAATAAATGGATATATTAGTGGAGTTGGACCTAAAATAAGGTCTGGATAACAATTTTGACTCAGTGATAATGATTTTCCAGGAAGCCATTCAAGATTGCCATGTTTACCAAATTGAATAATTGCATGGGCTTTAAACTTATATTTTACCCAAAAGTAAAATGCAAAATATGAATGTGGGGGTACCAAGTCTGGACTGTGATATGAGTCCTTTGGATCTATATTATATCCACGAGATGGCTGTATTCCTAGCGATAAGTTTCCAAATTTTTGTATTGGTAAAACAATATTTTTTCCGCGTGTAAAGGGGTCTTTTTCTATCGGGCCCCACTTCTTATTTATTGCACTTTGGATATTTTTTGGCAAATCCTCAAAATAATTCTTGTAGTCGTCTAATGATAAATATTTATTAGTTTTTAATTTGATTTTCGTATGTGAGTTGGTTTGACCAGAAATTAACTTTTTCATCAATTGATCTGAATTACTTGGAAAATTGAGGATTTTGTAATTAAGTTTTTCTAATTTTTTAATCAGATGAACAATACTACTTGGTGTGTCGAGGCCAACACCATTTGCAATTCGTGAGTCTT
>CEQY01201780.1_pt1 | contig 16308 bp, 12 predicted proteins | sample 361391 | NCBI WGS metagenome assembly CEQY01 (sample SAMEA2621075, study PRJEB7988) | marine metagenome | isolation source: saline water (ENVO:00002010), including | reverse complement strand
AGTTCTCATCACTTCTTTGGCTAGAACAAACAAGAACGTTCGTGTCTGCCGTACTGCCGAATGAAGGGTGGTTATACTCTCTGTAGTATTGCAAATTGATTAAAAAGCATTGGTGGTGAAGTTCGTAAAAATTATCTTTATGGTCAAGAATATGACCCATAACAAAAAAATCTTTACCTTGAATTTCTTGAAATAAAGAATCAAAGAAACTTCTTCGCATTGTTGTGTGACCAAATGATTGAATAAGCGCATATTTATGATTAGTTAAGCTAAGAGCTTTTAAAAGGCGATCAATATTAGTTTCTGTGTAAAAAGGTGTGTTAGGGCTAGCTGAGTTTTTGTAGAATAGTGAGAGTTGTTTTACTCTTTTATAAACAAATTGATCATTTATAGATTTTTTTCTATCCCAAAAGCCTAGGGCAATACTTTGTCGAGAAATGTCGTCCATTTTTTTTCTTTTGACTCTTTTAGCTTATTAAAACTTTTTTCAATGAGTCTTTTGTGTTGATTTATTTTTGACCCTGGCGCTGCATGAATAATAAGGTGGAGTCGCTTTTCTTGGGAGTGATTTATAACACAATGTCGATAGCCGAGGTTCATGTGAAAAGCCGAACCTGGTACAAAAGGCAAAACACCTACTTCCTCCATTGCAAATTTGCATCCTTTTGGATGATTGAGGGCTATATTTATCGGATAAAAACTGAAGTCATCTTGATCTTTGTGGGGATAAATATATCCTCCTGGTTCTAGAAGCATAAACCTAATACGATATTTGTTTTCAAAAGGAAGTAACTTAAGAAATTTAAGAGTAGCTGGGCATTGATTGGCAATTTCTGTCCAGTCGTATGGAGCTGCTTCTTGAGATTTATACCCGTAGGCATGGAAGTTTTCCGTTTTTTGACTGTCAATTCCATGTATGGCCAGCGATTTCCATCCTTGATGTTTGTATCCCCTGAACTGATCATTCCAGCGATGTTCGACAAATTTATGTTCTAATGCTATTCCCTCTTTGTACATCTCCTGATATGGAATATCGAGATCGAGTTGTAGCCAGGGCCATCTACTTTTGAACATGACCCAGTCATAATCAAATTTGTCAGGAATATCGTTATATTTATAGGCATGGTTCCCGTATTGTTGAAAGAATATTTCATGCTCTTCCATGAACTTATGCTCCTATACATTAAATAGTGATATTAACAAAAATTGAGTCTGCCATCAATCACATACTCAAATTACTGACTTACAAAATGTTAAGCTTTATAGTCATTATTTTATAATAATATGTACGGACAAAAACTAAAAATAAAATTATAAAAATTATGTGAAAAAAAAATTTATTTTATTATTTACTTTCATTCTTTTAATCTTGGGGATGATATACATTCTTACCAACAACAAAGGTGCAGATATATCTCCTGAGTCGAATCCGCCTAGATTTGAATATTAGTTTTTTCTAGTTCGAGATAGCCGCTTTGAATGCTCAGTTTAATGGTCTTAAGCTTTTTATTTAAGTTATAAAGATGTGTGTTTATCGTAGATGGAATAACTGACTGCTCTGGCCAAATTAGCTCTAGTAAGCTCGACTTTTTTAACCTTCCCTTGTTTTCAATAACCAGTTTTAAAGTGAGAAACTCTTTTGGGGTGAGTGAGAGGATATCGCCTGCATCTTTGCATTCAAGATTAGTTAAATCTAAGGAAAGTTGCTCATATTTGATGATGATAGGGTCCCTGCTCTTTCTTAGCTTATTTAAAACCCTTTCTCTAATTTCCTCACGAGGCATCTCTTTATGCAAGAAGTCGTTAATGGCTTCACTGAGGCAGAGTATTTTTGTTGAGAGCCTTTCGTTCTGAGTTATAATAAAAACAGGAATCTGGGATCCAAATTTTTCTCTGAGCTGTTTAAGCGCGTCTATTCCACCTATGTTTGGCATATGGTAATCGATTAAAATAGCATCGTAGAATTTTTGCTCTTCTTGATAGAATTGATGAAAATCTTTGGGATGTAAGAATTCAACATGAGCTATATCTTGAAATGTCATTTGCATCAAGTCACTCACTATAGGATTGTCATCTAATAGCAATATTATATATGGTTGAATGGATTCATGCATATAGCTCAGTTAACTCCATTTTTATTTTTTGTCTCACAATTTCAATTGTTTTTTTGTTGCTTCTATTTGTTTGTTTTTTTTATCACTTTAGTTGAAATTAAACATCTTAAGATTAAGATCGGGTACAATTTTTTAGTAATGATGCTGTGTAGCGCCACTTATTGTTTTGTTGCTTACTACTGTGTTTCCTATCAACTCACTGATAAAGAGCAGGCTTTTCTTCCCTACTTGGCTTCAACTCCTGGCTACCTCGCCTTTATATTCTATATCAAAGTTGTAAGGTTATATTTGGGACTTGGGAAAAATGTATTGGTAGATTCTGTACAAAAGATCTCTTATGTCCTCATATGTACTTTTGTCTTTTTGTTCTTTTTATACTTTTTTGAAATCTATCCAATACCCGTGGTTGAGGAGCAAACAAATATATTTTATAAAGCGGTTGCTGGGCCGTATGCTGTTCCTGACTCGATAAGATTTGTCTTTTTATTACAGTTTTTGACGATCATAACCCTTAATACTTATCTCCTTATTTATATTTATAGAAATAGGCTTAGAGAAAAGCTAATTGTTTTAGGATTGATCACTTCACTGGTCGTATTGAGTTTGGATATTTGGATTGAATATCTACCGTATATCTTTCCTCTTTTTGGTCTCAGCTACCTATTTGAAACCTTAAGAATTCGTAATCTTATTGCTGTGTCTGTAACTCAAACAAAAAGTGGCTTTTTGTTACAGTTAAAGGAGTTGTCCGCACATTCAACTTTTAATATTATTCTTTCAAGCATACACCACGATGTTAAGCCAGCACTCAAAGTTCTTAAAAGTCTAGCATCGGATCAAGAGTTGGCATTAAAATCCGCTAATTATATTGAAGAGCGGATAAAGACCTACCAAGGTCTCACTGACAGTATTGATGAAAAAGCAGAAATGATTACCATTTTGGAGGCGGTTAATTATCAAAAAGAATTATTACAAAATAGATTAATAGAAAAAGAAATAACTGTTACGGTTCTATGTTCTAATGAAATTATCTTTCCATTGAGAAATATCCATTTATTTATTGTACTTCAAAATCTTTTTACTAATGCCATAAAAGCGAATTGTGGGGAGATCAAAATATTGTGCTTTGAAAAAGATAATAAAATAGAATTACTATTTAGAGATAACGGGACAAATTTTAAAGAAAAAGATTTTAAAGAATTTGAGGGCATAAAAGTTTTGGCCGATTTGGTTCAGCCAGGAAGGGGACTTGATATTATTAGGCAGATAATTAATCTCTATTATGGTGAAATGATGATTTCTCGTAGAAAAGGGGTCACTGAATTTAGAATCGTTGTTCCGAAAAATGAAAGCTAAAAAAATTAAAAAAAATTTACTTCCTCAGGATGGTGCTGTTTATTATCACGGTACTGTTTTCGATCAGGAGTACTCTGATCGCTGCTATAATTATCTTTACCGCTATATTAAATGGGAAAATGATACGGCCAATATTTTTGGAAAAAAAATTATCACCAAAAGAAAGGTCGCTTGGTATGGAGATAAACCTTATCAATATACTTATTCAAAAAGCACCAAAACGGCTCACCCATGGACTCCGAAACTTAAAGAAATAAAAAGGATCATAGAAGAAGGCTGTCAGAAAAAATTTAATTCCTGTTTATTAAATCTATACCATTCTGGTGAAGAGGGGATGGCTTGGCATAGCGATGCAGAAAAAGATTTAGAAAAACATGGAGTTATTGCCTCTTTGAGCTTGGGAGCCGAGCGTAGGTTTTGTTTTAAACATAAAAATACTAAAGAGGTCATCTGTCAGGTGCTTGAGCACGGAAGTCTTTTGACAATGGAGTCAGTCACTCAGGATTTTTGGCAACATAGATTACCGCCGACTCGCAAAGTTAATGAACCGCGTATCAATCTTACTTTTCGGAATATTGTAACTTAGTAAAAAAAATTAAAGTTTTTCAATCTTTATCAATATGTCCTGAAATCTTTCATCATGTGCAAATTCTTGTTTGTGCTCTTCAACAATTCGTTTGGCTTCAATCAGTTTTTGTAAACTTAATAGACAGTTTGCATAGCCGGTAACAATATAAACATCTTTAGAGTTTAAGGAGTAGGCTTTAGTATAAGAGTCAAGTGCTTTTTGATTTTGACCTAAACTTAAATACATCCAAGCGAGTTCACGAAGATCCAAAGCGTTTGGGCCTGAAGCCTCAAGGGATTTTTCAAACAATTGAATAGCTTCTTTAATGGCACCTTTTTTGCTTAACATCCATCCTTTTTCACGTAAAAGAGCTGGCTGCATTGCTGGGCTTTTAGGTCTCAACTGTAATTGGGAAAAGTCATCAAAGAGCTCTGGAAGAAAATCTTGGAACCTCTGGCCACGGCTCTTATCAAGCTGTTGAGTATAGTACAAAAAGTTCTCTTGAAGTTTTGTTAAATTTTCTGGCGCAGTCTCTGAGAGAATTCCTATGATTTGGTTAATTCCCTTGGTGTACTGAGTGTCTTTATTGTATAGAGTAGAATTTTGTTTAAATTGTTCTAGTTTTTCGATGGCTTTTTTCTTGGTTGTTTTCGGGAGTACTTTAAGACTCAGGTGTTCTGGATAGCTAAGATAAGTAAAAGAAATTGGAGTAATTCTAAACTCTACTCCTTTTTTTATGAGACTTTCTGTATAGTCTAGAATATCTGCGATATAGAGTGCGTTATAAGCTTGTATTGTAAGTGCTAGTGAAAACGAGATATTAGGATTCGTTTTAGATATACTGGCAATATGTTGAATATTTTGATCAATTCTTTTAAATTGTGAAGGATATCTTATATAGTTGAGTTCGGAATTTATGGCATCTAGACTAACTAAAATTAAAACTTTTCTAAATTCCCGAAAATACTTTTCCAATTTTTCGGAGTCAAAGCGCATGAAGTTAGTGGTCACACAAATATACATTTTTTTAGCATAGCCTTGTTCAATTATATAATCTAGTAATTGGTAGACTTCATCTACGATAAGTGGTTCACCCCCGACAAGTGATATTTTTCTAAGACCAGGAAGGATGCGATCAATAGTTGCATAAAAATTTTTGCTCTTTCCCCAGTCGGGTATCTCTGACAAGTCTATTAAACTTTCAGCATCATAGAGCTTAGTATTCTCAAAGGCTTGAAACATTTCATCTTGCGAAATAATTTGTTTAAATTCTTGATGAATAAGGTTTGAGTCTTTGGGTTGACACATTCGGCATTTGAGATTGCATTTATTGTTAATTTTTAAATCAAGGCTGCGTGGGAAGTAGTTTTTGTCTATACCATAATCCTCAATGATTTCTTCTTGTTCATGATTGGCCCTTGTTCTTAGAGAAACTCCACCATAGGCTTCATTTTGATAGCATTGCCTGCAAGCATTGATTTTCTCGCCGGCTAACATTTTTTTTCTAATATCGACCATAAAGTCGGAGTTGTAATACTCTTCAATACTATCTTGATAAATTCTTGCGTCACGCCCGTTGATTTTAATAGCCGATTCCATTAAACAACAAGGTGTTAGGGTTCCGGTGGGGGATACAGACATTCCTGTCCAGGCTAGGGTGCAGAATGAAGAATTATTTTTTAGTTGATTTATTTTATGGCCCATAAAAACCTTTCAGAATCTTTTGCTCTGTCTTATAGTATAACAATGAAAAAGGTTTCCAGCAAAACGATTTGCCCGCTGCCATGGGTACATTTTAGTGCACACTTAGACACGACCATGAGACTATGTTGTAATACTGGTGGCTTGGGTTTTGTACTTGATGACCAGGGTCAACCTTTGAAGCTTAAAGATATCGAGAGTATAGATCAATACTTTAACTTAGATTTTTATAAAAAAATTAGAAATGAGATGATGAACGATGAAAAGCCTAATATCTGTTCAAAGTGTTATGAAGTAGAGGACTCCGGTGGCTTTTCAGTCAGACAAGGTTACTTAAGTCTTTATGAGTCAAACGAAGATTTTTTAAATCAAGTGGCCAATACCAAGCCTGATGGAGAGACTGAAACATGCGTAAAGTCTCTAGATTTTAGTTTGTCAAATAAGTGTAATTTAAAATGTGTTATGTGTAGTCCGGATGCGTCCTTTTTACTTAAAAAAGATTTCGACACCCTTGGAATCCCTTATGATTCAAAGTTTACAGAAGGCGCAAATAAAAACTGGAATAGCTTTGATGATGTTGAAAGACTTATGCCCGCCCTTTCAGAAAATTTATCAGAATATCTCACTACAGGTGGGGAACCTTTTCTCAATAAAACTCATTTTAAGTCATTGGAGCTTATTGTAGAGCAGGGACGAGCTGGTCAAGTCGCCCTTAATTACCATACCAATTGCACCGTAGAAAATCAGAAACTATGGGAGCTTTGGAATAATTTTAAAGCCGTCAATGCTCATCTGAGTATAGATGCATATTCATCTCTGGATGAATACATTCGCCAAGGTACAAGTTGGGAAAAGTTAGAAAGTATTGTAGATAAGCTTTTAGCGCATCCGAAGGTCAACGCTGAGGTTCACACCTGTGTTCAGGCTTTAAATATTTTTAACCTTACGGATTTATATGAATGGATAGCTCAGAAGCCTGATATTCCTAAGCTCCCTTTTCATATCTGGATGCATAGTCCAAGGTGGCTTCATATCAATATTTTACCTCAAAGATTAAAAGAGCTAGCTTTTATTAAATTAGATAGCTATTTTAAAAAGCAATCTTATCAGGATGAAACCCTCGTTTTAAAAAAGAACCAAATTCTTTCCTACCTTAGGCGCTCGCTTAATGAGGATCATGATCTAGAGCAACTCGAAGTTTTTAAAGAAAGGATAAAAAAACTGGAAGAAATGCGCGGCTTAACTCCTATTGAAAATCTCGTGCCTGAATTAAAGTCTCTATTTCCAACTAAAAAAAGATTCTTTTTTTTCTAGCCTTACCACTTTTATTTGCGAATTAATTTGATGCCCAGAGTGTGCCAAATATAACTGCCAAATTTTACCTAGCTCTATCGTCTAAGCGCGCGAAATCTCAAGAGTCGATTATTTCAAGGCTCGGGCTTTAGTCCTATGTTACTATGAACATTCTTTTTTAGGGGGACTGATGAATCATCTTGTTATTGGGAATAACATTAATAGTATTGAGCAATCATATAATATTTCCGATCCTTTTTTAGGACTGCAATTTCTAAGTGAGCAAAAAGTAAATGCTGTTATTTTAAATTTATCTGATCAGCTCTATACCCCTGAACTTGTAAATCGATTTATGAGTGTTATAGAAAAAAAGAAAATCCCGACTCTCATTATTGGTAGAACTGAATCGTTTAAAAAACTTTTAAAGTATGATTTTGTTTGTCAGCTTTCTCAACCAACTTCAATCGCTGAAATTGATAAAAGACTTCTAGAAGTTCAAGATTATAAAACTCTTTATGGACAATTGCTCACTCTTTCCAGACAAAACCGAACCCTTCCTTTTTATATACTGGGAACTCTTCTCATTATAGAGCCGTTAATTAAAATTCTTTATCTTAAACTTGATACAGGCTTTGAATATTCTACAGTTATGGATGTTGTTATGAGTATAGAAGGTATAATTAATAATCTTGAGTTTTGGTTATTGTTTCCTGTAGCCGGCTTTGCTTTATTCATTGCCTCGGCTTATAGCCTTTTTATTTTCACAGGTGTCTACGTTTATTCAATCATCTCCTTTTTAAATTATGAGCAATACACCTGGCCCTATGTTCAAGACACTCCCCATGTGAGTAATTATTTGTTACTTTTCTTTAACACCTTACTTTTTATTTATTTTCTTATACCTGAAAATAGAAGACCTTTCGTCACGAGAACAAAAAATCTATTTCGAAGAGCGAAGCGTCTTAGTGTCAATGAAATCGCAGAGCTTATGACAGACTCTACTCACAAAAATTATGATGAAGTTAACATTATCAATATTTCTAAGTCGGGAGCATTAATTGCTTCTAAATCTCAACTCTCTCCTGAGGCTTCTTATTCCCTTAAACTGTGGGGTAAGCTGGTGCAGTGTGAAGTTATTAGAGAGATCGCAAGTGATGCCAAGGGACACCATTTTGGGGTGCGTTTCCATTTCGCCTCTCCCGAGGATAAAAATTCTTTTGAAGAAAAAATAAACAATATAAAAGCGATGAAAGATAAAGAAGAAAAAATACAAATGGCCGTATAAAAACTTCATTTGTTAGAAATGAGTTAGAAAAACTTTTAAATTTTATTAAAAGTTATCTGCCTAAGTTTGGTCGACTTGAGTTTAAAACATCCTTTGCTATGATGCTCCCATATCAAAATTAATAATTATAGACCAAGGATAGGTAGATATGAAATTTTCTTTATCGTTCATAGTTTTTCTCAATCTCGTCGTGAGCTCTTTTGCCATAAGTGCAGAGCTATTAGATGGGGAGCCAAGTTTTTGTGATCCCGAAAAATTTAGTTCTCTAGAAGTCAAGTCCCAAAAAGAAGGCTTAGTTCGTGAGCGAAGTTTTCGCGTGGGAAGCCTCAACCTCATAGGGATGGCCGTTGGTCACTCTGACACGGAGGCCATAAAAAAACTGGCCCTTGAACATAGCGAATTTAGAGAAGAGGAAAAATATTGCACCTTTTATCTTAATAAAGGCGAGCAAGATAAAGAAGAGGCGTTCAATCACCATTATCTGATGGCTCCTTATTTAAGGATTCGTCATGGAAAAATAATGTCACAATACAGCAAGGTTTTGCGTCCTGTATTTGAAGAAAATCCAGTCACCATGGTGAGTTGTGCTAAAGAACACGGCTATATAGCATTGGGCTGCAATGGCCAAAAACATCGTGGACCTACCGCCTTTGCCATGCTTTTGGCTTATGTGGGCTGCAATCCTAATAATGCAGTCAATATCGTAAATTCAATCTGGGGTAAAAACTGGGTGAGATTTGCAACTCGCTGGAAATTGGCGAATATGGCCCATCAGTGGGGACAGGAAAACCCAAAAAATAGAGAGCTTTTACTTTCAATCATGGAAGATAATAGATAACTATAAGAAAATCTGAAAGTTAAAAAGATAGTTTTAGAAATTTGCACAATCTGAGTATGGAATTGTGAACATTTTATTTTATGTATGAAATAGAATTGTGTCATGAACAATTCAGAATTGTTAGCAATGTCCATTTACCAACAAAACATAAAAACTGTTTTTGTCACAAAAGAGTGTTTACATTATTCATTAATAAGTCACTTAGAGACGATGGGAGTTAAGATTGTACCTTGTTATCAATCTTATCTCGCGGGTTTAATGGCCGGGGCTTATGGTAATTTAGAGTCAAATATAGGCGTGGTTATAACTGACGACAGCCCAAAACAAGTCTCTGACTTAAATAAATGTCTCAATTCTCATTATTTCGATCACAACCCAGTGCTGGCAATAAAGATAACCGAGAAGCCGGTGTGTGTGGATCATTCTTCAATTAGAACCAATAACTCACCTGCAATTGTAAAATCGAATGTGGTATTTCATAAAAAAAGAAATATTGTTCGTACCCTTCATGATCTGAAGGATCACTCCTTAGAAGGGACTCCTGGGCCTGTGTTATTAACGATCTCAACAGCTCATTTGGCAGATAAAATAAATTTAGAAAGGTCACATGAAAATTTTCCCAATCTAAGTATATTTAGTGCCTCTTCCCAAAAAATAAAATTATTTCATAATGTGCTGGCCGAAAAAGAAACGGCTCTGGTCATCGGTTCTTCTTTAATGAGTCAAAAAACGATGGATGGGATCTACAACTTAATTGAGATGTATAAATTACCCTTTGTAATAGCTCCTCTCGCAAAAAAATATCTTGATGGGGAGCATCCTTATTGCTTAGGAGTCCTCGACAAAAAAGATAAAAAACTTGAGAGCACCCTCTATGCAAAAGATTTATTAATCAACATCGGGTTAGCTAAAGAAGACTGGAGTTATTTAGACTATGGTAAGGTAAAACAACTGGAAAATCTTGATTCAAAAACTATCAATACTCTTGGTATTTTGGGTCAAACTTATAACTTCTCAAAGTTTTATCAATCTACTGAGCAACCTTTAACTTTTAAAAGTTCACAAAAGCTGTCATTTAATTTATTGAAAAAAATGTGGGGTTTGTTACCCTCTGAAAGTTTTTTGATAACGGGCAGAGATGAGGTAAATCCGAGGCTTTTCAGGGAAATCACCCCCACTTCAAGAAAAAAGCTATTTCTTACTAGTAAAAACGAAAGTGCTTTATTAACAGCTTTAGTGACTAAAATCACTTATCCGGATCATTCTATTTTTGTGGTCTGTAATGCAAAAAACTTTAATTCTCAAATTGACTTGCTTTGTCTGTTTCAACACTATAATGCCCAAATAAATATACTTATCATTAAAGAGTCCTCACCTTACTTCAAATTTGATTTTAATCAAAGAGTCGAAGGATCTTTGAGCTTTATTTCTCATGATAAAATAGACTGGGAAAAACTTAAGCGCTTTAACCTAAGAGTCGATAAGCTTGATCATGTGAACAAGTTTTTCAAACCACGTGGATACTCAGAGGATAAATGTGTAAAAATTTGTGAAATTCCGGAATACGATCCCAGTATAAATGTATATTATGAATAAAAACTAGGTTATCTTTTAATGACGATGAAATCAATAAACCCCACGAGCAACAAAGTTATCCAAGAATACAAAGAATATTCTTTAGATGAAATTAATGAATCTATAAATTTATTAGATTCAAAATTTTATGAGTGGAAAAAAGTTAATTGGAATGAGAGGAAAAGATTGTTCTCGAAGCTAGCAGATTTACTTGAGGAGCAAAAAAATAATTTGGCCGAGCTGATGATGAAAGAGATGGGTAAGCCTCTTGCTGAAGGTGTGAGTGAGATCGAAAAATGTGCATGGGTTTGCCACTACTATATAGAAAATGCAGAAAAGATCTTAGCCCCAGATATCGTTGAAACTGATTACGAGCGTAGCGAAATACATTTTGAACCCCTGGGAACGATATTGGCAGTTATGCCTTGGAATTATCCCTTTTGGCAGGTTTTTCGCTTCGCTGTACCGACTTTAATGGCCGGCAATGTGGCTTTGTTAAAACACTCAAGCAATGTCTCGGGCTGTGCCCTGGAGATTGAAAAGCTATTTTTGAAAGCGGGATTTGAGCCCAATACGTTTAAAACGATCTTAGTTAAAAGTGATAAACTTGAGAAAATATTAAGTCACGAAAAAATAAAAGCTGTGACCCTTACGGGGAGCACAGAGGCAGGAAGATCTGTGGCTGCACTTGCCGGTAAGTATCTGAAAAAATCAGTGCTTGAGCTGGGTGGAAGTGACCCTTATATCATCTTAAAAGATGCTGACCTTGATGAAGCCGCTAAGCTTTGTGCCAAAAGTAGGTTACTTAATGGTGGCCAGTCATGTATTTCGGCCAAGCGATTTATCGTAGAGAGCGAAGTGCATGATCAATTTGTTGAAAAACTTATTGAACAATTCAAGTCTAAAAAAGTAGGAGATCCTTCTGAGGAAGGTACCGACATTGGACCACTTGCAAGAGAGGATCTTAGAGAAGAGCTTAATAACCAGGTAGAGAAGACTCTTTCTGCTGGGGCAAAATGTGTTTTTCAAGGAGAAGTTCCAGAAGAAACAGGTGCATTTTATCCTTTGACTATTCTTACTCATATACAAAAGTCAATGCCTGCATACTCGGAAGAACTTTTTGGTCCTGTGGCATCGGTTATTAAAGTAAGTTCACTAGAAGAAGCTGTAAAAGTCGCTAATGATTCAAGTTTTGGATTGGGGGCTGCTATCTTTTCAAAAAATAAAAATTCAGCTTTTGATATAGCGGCTAAACAAATTGATTCCGGGGCGGTTTTTGTAAATGATTTTGTTAAATCAGATCCAAGACTTCCTTTTGGAGGAGTGAAGGATTCTGGTTTTGGAAGAGAACTCTCAGAGTTCGGAATAAAAGAGTTTGTAAATATTAAAACAGTTTGTTTGAAGTAAACTCTTAGTCAGGTGCAAAAATTCTTTTGTGAATTTTAAAGTTCTCCAAGTCTGATTTTAAAACTAAATAATTTTCCAACACAAGAATATCAATTTCCGTAGACAGAAAACAATCAATGGCGTCTTGTGGAGAATTAATAATGGGTTCTCCTCGCACGTTGAAACTTGTGTTGACCAGAACTCCAATACCGGTTTTTTCTTTGAATGAAGATAGGAGTCGGTGAATCATGTCGTTTTGATCTTTTGTAACAGTTTGAACCCGTGCCGAATTGTCGAAATGAGTAATTGCTGGAAGGGGAGACTCAAGCATACTCAGCGATCGATCTGAGCCTGAATTTTCTCTAAGAGAAGAGTTCAAGACCTCTGCGGTGAATTGCATATAAGAATAATTGGCGCTACCCTCGAAAAACTGATGGAAGTCTTCTGCGCGGGTGATGGGAGCGAAGGGGCGAAAATCCTCACGAAATTTTATCTTAAGATTAAGTTTTTTTTGCATATCCCTTCCACGTGGGTCGGCAAGGATGCTTCTATTTCCAAGGGCCCTTGGTCCCCATTCACTTCTTCCTTGAAATAAACCTATGATCTTTGAATCCATCAGTTGTGTTGAAATGAAATCAATTAATTCAGTAAGGTCTAGTTTTTTGTAAGGGAGTTTAGAAACATTAAGAGCGTATTCTATTTGCTTAGAGGAGAATGAATCTCCCAAGTAAGGATTGAAATTTGTGATGGGATGATAAGCATATTGAGAGTAATAAAAGCCCAGCGCTGCACCTACTGCTCCCCCCGCATCTCCTGCTGCTGGTTGAATCCATACTTTTTCAAAAAGACCTGAATCGACAATTTTTTTATTAGCGACACAATTTAATGATACACCTCCACTATAGCAGAGGTTTTTTTCTCCAGTGACTTCCTTGGCAAAATTCATCACTTTTAAAATAATTTCTTCAGTAACAACTTGCGCCGCGAGAGCAAAATTTTTATAGGATTGGTTAAAGGTCATTTCGTCGGTTTTGCAGTTTATGCCAAAGAGCTTTTCGAACTTGGCTTTATGAATAGTAGAATCAGATTTATGAAATAAAAAATAATCTAAATTTAATGTAATTGATCCATCCTTATGAATAGAAACAAGCTTAGATTTTATTTTTTGGATAAATTCTTCCGTTTGAGGTGAATGGATATCTCCATAAGGAGCTAGGCCCATAAGTTTATATTCACCTGAATTTACTTTAAACCCGCAAAACTGCGTGAAAGCAGAGTAGAGTAACCCAACAGAGTGAGGATAGTTCATTTGGTAGAGTTGTTGAAAACTTTCTTGATTAAATTTGTATATACAAAGTGTAGCCCATTCTCCCACACCATCTATAGTCACCACACAAGCAGATTGAAAAGGAGAGGTATAAAAACTGCTAGCTGCATGAGAAAAATGATGTTCAGAAAAATGTATTTTTTTCAAAGCAAGTTTTGGATATTTTTCCCCCATTTCATTCTTAAGTAGTTTTCGAAAATTGAGCTTCTTGGATAACCACGGTGGTAATGCTTTTAAAAAAAAAGGTAAAGTCGTTGGGGCATAAGTCAGAGTAGAGTCTAGTATCCTTTCAAATTTTAGCCATGGCTTATCATAAAAAACAATTTCGTCTATATCCTCTTCGGTTAAGCCTAGTTCATTGAGACCGGCTTCAAGGGCCATAAATGGAAAGCGAGAATCATTTTTTACACGTGTAAGTCTTTCTTCAGACTGAGCATAGATTGTGACGCCATCTTTTATAATTGCAACTGCTGAATCATGGTAATAAGCCGCAATTCCTAGTAATATCATTTACCATAACCTTTCATAATGAATTTTAGAACGGGTTACTTTCTCAAAACTTGAATGATGCTCAGTTTTCTTGTTTCTTGTTAAAATCTTCATCGGTATAAAATAACAAACATAAATCACGACCAGTATAAGCTTGAGTAGAGTATAACCTATCTTTTGAACAAATTTTTCAATAAATTTATTTAAAGATTCAGCCCATGAGCCACTTAAGGCAACAATGAGTGCGAAAAAGATCAGATAAAGATTATAAACATTTTTAGTGTTGATAAAAAGAAGAACATTACCGACTACAAAAATCTTGAGAATGAGGTCCTGGATAGATTTGTTCATTTAGAATAATGTGTAAACAAAAGGTGTAACAGCACTTGAAGAGGTAAAGAAAACTAAAAATCCAACAAGAAGTAATATAACAAAGATCGGGATTAAGATGATCTTTTTTTGTTCTTTTAGAAATTGTAAATACTCTTTGAAAAATTCCACTGTTTATCCCTAGCTTATTTAATAATTAAAAAAGAATAATGATATTTTAATACAAACTGAGTTCAAGTAAAGTCATAAGAAAAGTGAAACACTCGGTTTAATTTTAAGTGTGAAGGGGTAATTTGAGGATAAATGTTGAGCCTTGGCCCTGAGTACTGGTTATGGCTACATTCCCTTGGTGAGCAAGGGCAATATGTTTAACAATTGAAAGTCCTAGGCCACTGCCCCCTAGTTCTCTACTTCTGGCCTTATCAACGGAATAAAACCTCTCAAACAATCTTTCATGATGCTCAGGGGCAATACCACTCCCTTGGTCAATAACTTTGATAATGGCCATATTTTCTGATTGAGCGAGCTGGATTGTAACACTTGTATTTTCGGGTCCATATTTAATAGCATTATCGATAAGATTGATAAGTGCCTGTTCGATAAGAGGGGTGTTAATCCGACATTCAATATCAGGTCCTTCGAGTTGAATTTTGATATTTTTTTTATCAGCTTTATCAAAGCACAGAGAGATAACATTAAGGATAGGCTTCCTCAGTGATACTTTTTCAAGCTTAATTGAACCAATTCCTGTTTCTTTATCAAAAGAACTAAGGGTCAGTAGGTCTTCTATAATAGTTTTAAGTCTATGAGAATGTTTACTAATGATATCTAAGAATCGATTGACTGTTTTTTGATCATTGATGTTTTCTTCTTTAAGAGTTTCTAAATAACCCTGAATGGCGGTCAGTGGGGTTTTCAATTCATGGGATACGTTGGCCACAAACTGTTTACGGTGATTTTCAAGTTCTTTTATTTTAGTAATGTCATCAAATACAAGGACTGCGCCTCTAATTCCAGAACTAGAGTCCATTATATTTCCATGCAGAGTTAAGATAAGACCATTTTCCAAGAGAACTTCTTCTTTGATCGTCATCTGATTTTGAATAAGTGTTTCAACTTTTTTACAAATAACCTCGGACTGAACAACCTCTTTAAGTGGTGTCCCTTTTATTCTTTGGTTTGGATCATGTTGGAAATTAAACAACTCAATGGCAGACTTGTTGATATGATTGATCGTCATATCGGGGTAGATCGTTATAACTCCTTCAAGCATACTTGCAAATACAGCGAGTTGTTCGTTCTTCTGCTTATTTATTTTCTCAAATTGATTGGAAAGTTTTTCGCTCATATTATTAATGGTTGAAAACAAGGATGAGACTTCCTTGGTAGAGTCAATAAGATTAATCTTTTCATTATTTTTGAAATTTTCGAGAGCAAATTTATTAATTCTATCATTGAGTTGCTCAAGAGGGGCAGAGATTTTTTTTGACTGAATAAAAATAACAATCGTTAAAATAATAAAAAGAACACTACTCCAAAATAAAATGTTTCGAGTGAGGGAATAAAGAGATTCATCCACATGGTCAAGAGGGACAGAGTTTCTTAAGGCACCAATGATCACACCATTCACTTCCAGAGGGAGAGCGGTGTATAAAAACTTTTTTTTGCTAGTATTGCTATAACGAATTGAATGCCCTTCTTTGCCAGCGAGTGCTTCTTTAATTTCTTCTCGATTGGCGTGATTAGACATCTCTGTTGGATTAAAATTAGAGTCTGCTAAAACATCACCCCGCGGGTCAACTAAAGTAATTCGACTCTCGGAGAGCTCAGAAAGTTTTGAGGTTAATTCTTGTAAGTTGGGGCTGTTGATCTGATCTTTAAGTTGCAGCTTAAGCAGCCTTGCTTTTTGAATAAGATCTTTCTGATATTCCTGATAATAAAAGTTTCTTAAAGCATATCTGTTTATAAGTAATAAAACGATAGTGCTGGCAAGCAGGATAAAGAAAAAAGTAGGGAATAACCTAGAGAACAAGGTGCTATTTTTCA
>CEQY01142036.1_pt1 | contig 16319 bp, 4 predicted proteins | sample 361391 | NCBI WGS metagenome assembly CEQY01 (sample SAMEA2621075, study PRJEB7988) | marine metagenome | isolation source: saline water (ENVO:00002010), including | reverse complement strand
AAGTTATTAAAAATGTGATAATTTTCAATAAATATATGATTTAATTAGTAGTAATTTTCTAGTGATGATAAAAAAACTATTATATATAGCTCCTTTCTTGCTCTCTTTCTTGAATTCAGGATTCGTTAATCCTGAAACTGGTTGGGAGTATGAGCAATCTACTTTTCAAGCATTTTACATATTTGAAAACTTAAATGTTGACGGGTCTATTGCTATTGGAGATGGCTGTGTGCCAAATGATGATTGCGATCAAAACTCTTGTTATTGCTGTTCTAATTCAGGCTCTTGTGATGTCGTTGGTGCTTTTTTTGATGATGTGTGTATAGGCTGGGTTTATTCTGATTCTGATGGCTACACTACTGTCCCAGCTATGGGAAATGATGGAAATTATTCAAACTATCCCTCAATTGGAGATATTGTTAATTTTAAGTTGTATGATTCTGATTATGACACCATAATAGATATTATTCCTGGTTCAGAGGTTCCAGGTTGGGAAAATTTTGCTATAGAAGTTATTTATGGGAACTCATATGCTGAAAATTCTTTTCAAAGTGGCTGTATTGATGATTCTGCATGTAATTATGATGAGAATGCTGTTATTGACGATGGAACCTGTGTTTATCAATCAGAATCTTTGATTATTGATTATCAGATTATTGACAACTCTGTAACGCTATTGTGGGAAGACCCATTTGGGGCACCTCCTTTTATGTATTTCCTTAATGATATTGAGGTTCAGTCGCCTTTAATAATTGGCGATTTAAATTGGGGGCAGGAGTATTCGTTTACTATTACATCATTTGATTTTAATGCATCATATGGAGACTGCAGTCCTGTTGAATCTGAGATTTCAATTGAAATTGGAGATGAGCCGCTTCCTGGTGAAGTTTCTGGTTTAATTGCCTCATCATCAGATGGAAGAGTTGTTTTAGATTGGGATGATGTGGAAAGCAATGTCAGTTACTACAATGTTTATGTCTACGATATACAGGATAATCTGCTAGAATTCCAATCCACTGATGATAGTTATTTGATTCATGATAATCTTTTGCCAAGTTTTGCATATTTATATAAAATTGAAGCCGTAAATAGTCAGGGTCTGGCAGGAGAATTATCTGATTTAATTGAAGTCACAACATCTCCTCTTGAAACTGTTGTTCTGGATGATATAATTGTAGGACAGGGATATATTAGATTAGATTGGGATATCAATCAAGCTGACTACAATGGAGATGAGTATCTTTTTGATATTTATCAGAATGAAGAATTAGTTTACACATCATTGTTTAATTCTTATTTGGCAAATGATTTAATGCCAGGTCAGGAATATTGTTTTGTCGTTGTTCCTAAAATTTTCACTGATTATTTGGGTAATGAGTCTGTGGCTTATTCTGAACTCTCTAATGAAATATGTGGCACTCCATCAGAGATAACTTCATGGAGTGTTCTGGTATCTCTTGAAATTCAGGGCTGGGGGGATGAGGTTGTTTCAGATTTAAATAACGAATTAGGCATGCATTCTGATGCGACCAATAGCTATGACCCCGTTTTTGATATTTTTGAACCAATAGTTTCTCCTACTGAATGGGCATCTTTTTATTTTCCGCATTCGGATTGGTATTTAGAGTTGGGAGATAATTTTACGAGTGATTTTAGAGCACTAAAAGATTTGTCGAGCGAACTTGAGGTTTGGGATGCAGAGTTCATATCGGATGTACCGGGTCCGGCTCAGTTAAATTTTGATTTTATAAATTTGACAAATGCCGGTGATTGGCCCGTTTATTTAAAGCTTCAAACCACAGCTTTTGTAGATGCTTTTGAATATTACAGGATTTCCAGTAATTCTCAAGTAGATTTTTTCTACCTGCCCGAAAACAGTGTCAGGTCAGCTCAAATAATTATTGGAAATTCAATTCCTGGTCCTCCTATTGGCTTTGAGGCTATTGGAGGTCCAAGAAGGATGGATCTTTCCTGGGAGCAAAGACAGTTATGTGTGTTTGATGAAGCTTCCTGCAATTTTTCTGATAATAGATATGAAGCTACTGGGTATAAGATTTTTAGAAATGCCGAACTTCACCATGTGCTTACTATGTCAAATCATGAAATCACGGTTTATCTTGATCAAATATATGTCAACGATAATGAGGAAAATATTTCCACATATTATACCAACGGGAATGCTGAGATCGAGGTCGATTGTTATGAGTCGTATGTAGACGATAATTTTAATGGTCAATATGATTATAGTGAATCTTTTTCTGATTGCGGCTTGGATTTATTATGCCCAGGCGATGACGAGTATACTAATCCGGACCAAGGCGAAGGTGATAATATCTGCAATAGATTTTTAAGATATATTCCTATAGATAATTTTGTTGGAAACGACTACTTTATTGTTTCTGACCCTTTAAATGGTGAAAAAGAAGTCTCTATTGATATTGTTAACGAAATGGTATATGATTACACTGACGAGTCATTGCTGGGCAGCAATATTTATAATTATTATATGATAGCTTATAATCATGCTGGAGATAGCGCCGCTTCATTATTATCATCGGATGTTACTGACCCAAATGTTCTGCCAGTTGCAGATTCAGGTGGAGACCAAGTCTATTACCTTTATGAGGAAGGCGTTGATTATGTTGAGGTAATATTGCCTAAAAATGAAGATGGAACTAGTAATAACTATTCATATGACCCTGATGCTTTTGATAATGAGGATTTGATTTATTCTTGGGAGTTACTCATAGGTGATGAATGGGTTGTTGTTTCTAGTGAGCCCTCCTTTTTATATGATTTAGATATTTCAGAGCATTCGTTTAGACATAGAGTTATGGATGTGACTAATATGTGGAGCCCTTATGACTACGTTACTGTAGAGGTAAAGGGTTTGCCAGAGCCCGCCCAAGTTGAGAATTTTATAATTGAGCAAAGTTTATATTATCTAAAATTAAATTGGGATAGGTCTTTCTATACGGCTGAGAGTATGCCTGAGGGATATGATGATACTGGATATTTGGCTAATCGATATGAGATTTATTTTAATGATGAAGAAGAAGTTTTGGCTACAATTGAAGATAGCCCAGATAATCCAACTATGGTTTTTATTGATAATGGTCTACTTCCATCAGACGATAGTCAGTCCTCTGAGTATTGTTATACGATATACGCTATAAATGTTCAAGATTTAAAGAGTAATCCAGTTACGCAGTGTTCATTTACTGGAGTTCGCCCATCAGTAAATATATTGAGCCCAAATGGGTCTGAGATTATACCATCGGGCCTTGATGAGTTCTTGGTTTCTTGGGAATTTGAAAATAGCCAATTCGTTGAGGATATTGAAATTTTTTATAATTCAAACTTTAGTTCTGATTTGAGTGCATGGGAGTCTGTTTACTTTTCTAATGAGTTGAGTTCAGGCTGTATTGTTAGCATTCCGCAAGTTGAAGGAATAGCTTCTGACAATAAATTTAAAATAGTTATCAATGATATTGGCGATTATTATGGAAATAATGCTAGTTCTTATGAAGATCAGAGTGACAATACGTTTATCGTTTCTAGCAGTAGTTTGCAGTATGACCTATCTTCAGGAGTAAATTTAATAAGTGCTCCAATGGCTGTAGATGGCTCTATAAATTTAGTTGAACACCTTGGTGGTGATGATGATAGTTTAGGTGATTTTTGGCTTGCTTTTAATGGGTTAGGCGAAAGCTCTCTATTTAATGACTTTAGTTTAGATAACGGGAAAGGGTACTACCTGTTAAATATTGATGATGGATATTTTACAATAACTGGTGACCTTATTTTAAACAACGCAGAAATAATCTTAGAGCAGGGTTGGAATTTGATAGCCAACCCTTTAGTTGCAGATATTCAAATAGGCAACTTAATGATTAAAGATAATGGTCAGCAGTTGTCATGGTTGGATGCTACGAACATTGCGAGTCCTATTATATCTTCTGCTATGATAGGCTACGACAGTTTTGAAGCTAGACACAGTACAGTAGATGAGATATTGCCATTTCAAGGATACTGGGTTCACGCTTTAAAAGATAGTACAAGCATACTATTTGAAAGCTTGCCGTATGATTCAGCCTTGGAGCAAAATGATATAGTTGACATGGTTGAAGCTAAGGTTACGCTAATTTCATCGGAATCTTATCCGTCCAACCCATCGTTTAGCGTTGGTGATTTTATAGTAATAGGTATGGGTGAAAATTACAATGACCAGTTTAAATATGGGGAAGATTTATACGACTTTCCTACTGTAGTAGCTTCTAAGTTTACAAATTTATATATCAATCATAGTCAAGATTGGTTTGCATCCAATTTGATGGATGAAAACGGCAATCTAATAGAGTCACCAAGATTTATGACAGATTTTCGCAATTATAGTGACGCGACTGATTGGCATATTAGCGGTGAGTTGCTTGGCACAATTGGTTCATCTGCTGAAATAAGGCTGGATTGGGTTATTGATGGAGACATGGGAGGTAATCTTAGCTTGCTAATTGATGGAAGAGAACCAATAGATATGTTGTCACAAAATTTTGTAGATGATTTAACTTCTGATGAATTTCAGAATTTTAGAATTCGGCTTGGAGATGTGTTATCTAATGATAGTTTCTCTATTAATGAATTTAGGATAGACAATCCATATCCAAACCCATTCAATCCTCAAACATCATTAGGTTTTAACATTCCATTATCAGCCCATACTAACGTATCGGTTTATAATGTATCAGGTGCGCTTGTGGATGTATTGGAAGACAGTTATCTGGAATCTGGATATCATACCATTGATTGGAATGCAAGCAGTCAACCATCTGGAGTCTATTTTTTTAAAATTACCTACGCTGATGAGTCTATTGTAAAAAAAGCAATTCTTATTAAATGATTTTTAATTTTTTTTTTGTTGAATCAAAGCACTAAAAATCCCTATTTTTAAGTCTAATATTTTCACATATATAAGTGTATTAGAAAATCTTTATGCTATTTAAGAGATTAAAAAAATATTGCCATTATAATTACAAGCTGTTTTTATTCAGCTTTCTTTTGCTGTTGTTTGCATGTGAGGAATCTGTAGAAAAAACAGTTAATTCATCTGACAGCACTGATCAGTCACTAGAAAACACGCTTGACAACAGCCTTAGTGGGCAAACAGGTAACATCAATAATTATTTTTATGATTTAGATTGCGAGCAAATCAATGCAAAATATTACAGGTATGATCATAACGCGATGGAGAATCCTCAGTTTTACTTCGATGAACTTTCAGATACGCTAAACTTTTTAACTTTTCCGGACTATCTAACATCAATTGATAGTGGTGCAGGTCAATATAACATAGGCGAAGAATTTGTAGATATGCCAAATGGAGTATATGATGAAGGTGAAGAGTATACGGATTCAAATGGTAATGGTCTTTGGGATACAGGTGAGCCGTTTACTGACATTGGCAACGGTGTGTGGGATGAGGGTGAGGAGTTTTCCGATTCAGATTTTCTACTCACCAATAGAGTGTTGGAGTCCGCTGGTGTTCAGCATGTTGAGGGCGAGGTAAGTATTGAGACGCAGACATACTTTAATATTCAAAAGTTTGAATGGAACGAAGAGGAGGGTAGGTATCAGGCATATCCTCAGCCTGGACCATCTCAAGAAACTACATATATTTTTGATCAAGATCTAGGCCTTGACCAGTGCCCTGATACGCTTGAAGATGGCTCCGGAGGTTGCCTGTCTGAGGATGATGACTTGGTTTACGATGAGACTACTAATCCTGACCCAAATAGTGATAATTATGACGAGGAGACCAATGTTAGCGGTACTCAAGGTGATGGAATTTATAATGGTAATGGAATTTATGACGAAGGTGAGGAGTTTGTAGACTCAAACAATAATGGTAGCTGGGATGTAGGCGAGGTTTACTTTGACACTATTGGTGGCAACTCCTATATTGATATATATAGTACTAAAGAGTACAGGGTTAATTATGACCTTCAGTCCTTAGGTTTCGTTGATGGAATATATTACATTGATGAGGAGGAATGGGTTACCACAGATTCGATTTATTCTTCTTCAAATTATACGTTTCAACATACTTTTACACTTCAAAAAGATGTTGTTAGCGCAGACTCTCTAATGTGGGTTGTTAGTACAGACTGCAATGAGAATAATATGCGAGATGCAGAAGCAGAAAGATATGTTTCTAATATTGAAGATTGTAATGGAGTTAATGAGATTTTTATTTCAGATCCTGAGCCTTTTGATGATTTTGGAGAAGATGGGTGTGAAGATATTTTTGAATCTGGAGATGGTCAGTGCCAAGATATCCCCAACTATGGTGAAGAATATGAGCGATACACGGATATGAATGATGACGGTTCTTATGATTCTGGGGAGCTGTTTGTTGACAGCGAGCCATTCAATGGTATTTGGGATGCCGCTGAGCCATTTACTGATTCTGGAAACGGTCAGTATGATTTAGGAGAGGACTATATCGATTTAGGAAATGGATTGTTTGACGAAGGTGAAGATTATACAGATTCAAATGGTAATGGTCTTTGGGATACAGGTGAGCCGTTTACTGACAAAGGTGATTGCGAATATACGCCTGCAGAAGAATTTGTAGACTGTAATCCTTCAGGCTCTGTTTGTCAGGGAGATAGCGAATGGGATTCGTCTTTAGGTAATGGTATATGGGATGCAGGTGAAGATTTTACGGACTTAAATGGCAATGGCCTATATGACTTTGCTGAAGAATATATTGATTCAATAGGTAATGGCGTATGGGATGAAGGTGAGGATTTTACGGATTTAAATGGCAACAGTTTATATGATACTGCAGAGGACTTCACAGATTCAAATGGCAATGGTCTATTCGACTATCCTGAGACTGTATTTGATACAGGAAGCGATAACTGTTTTGACGAGTTTGAGGATGGTTTGGGTGGTTGCAATGCTGAAGGTGGCGCCTCGGGTGATCCCAATGGCGACAATTATGATATTGAAAGCAATTCATCTGGTACAGAAGGCAATGGTGGTGCGCCTGATGAATTGATTCAGGCATGCGCAGATCCTTTTGAGGACGGTCAGGGGGGATGTCTAGACAGCGTTGATCCTGATTATTTTTCAGGTGACCCTAATGGAGACAATGACATAAATAACGATAACTATAGTCAAGATAATAATCAAGAAGGAACGGAAGGAAATGGTCTTTATGAGGATGGTGAGCCATTTACTGATCAAGATGAAGGCACAATAGAGTACGACTTAGGATTTTGCGACCGAACTAATAATATCTTTGATCCCTCTGAGGTGCATCTTGATTTGGAGGAAGAAGGTGAAGAGAATGAGCAGTGGGACAGCACTGAACCGTTTCAAGATAGAAATTGCAATGAAGTATTTGACTTAGGTGAGCAAAAATCTCCTGATATTGATCAGGATTACTGCGAAAATATTATAGGCGGTATTTGGGTTGGTGGTGTTGAGGAGTTCGACTTTTGCGATATTGGAAATGGAGTTTATGATTTGGCTGAGCTTTGTATAGATGGGTCTGAGAATTGCAATTCATCCCAGTTATATAAAATGTCAGATAGGCCAAACTCATTAGTCGTTTCTTATGAAAACGAGTCACCTGAGCCATTTCTAGTTATTCTGCCAGGCCAGAGTATTCAGAACAGATGGGGTCTTTCGTATGAGAGTTTAATTGAAACAATTGATTTCTCGGACACTCAATTTGAGTCTGTCCCGCTTATAGATTCAATTGTAACTGTGCATTCAAACCCAATTATACAACAGTTGGAGTTGGACAGTCCTACAGATTATTATATTGCAAAGTCGGTTTGGAATGATGGTGGAAGGGAGTATGACTACCATATGTTTAGGCAAGGTGATGATGGTTATATTTACAGATTAGCTAATAGAAGTTATTTTCTTCCTGCAGGATTTTACGGGGCCTACGATGAAGGAGGTTTCTGGTTTGAAGATAATGCGTCTGAAGATGTCTATTTGTACACTGTTGATGGTGAGTTGAGAGATGGGGAGCGTATTCAGACATCTAGAATAGACTCAACTGGAATTGCGGAATATTTGGTACAGGAAACTTATGAGGTAGACTTTGTTCCTGTAACAGTGCCTATGCGCCAAACTTTAGGGGTAAATCATTATTGTAGCGACTCGGGTATTGCTTGTACGCCAGGCATTGATGCTGATGGAGGCGAATCGGGTCAGGAATGTTTAGATGGCTCTGTGTGTGAATTTACAGGAGAGGTTTCATGTTATTTTAATGATGAGGAGGGCAGTCTTTATTACTTGCCATTCCCTGATTATGCTGATATATCCGACTGTCCAGCTGATACCACTTTTGATGATTGTTTTAAAGTTACCAAGGAAAAAACGACAACCATGTTTGGCACTGGAATAGAATACGTTGAAAGTAGCGAGACCTTTTTTGTTAAGGATTACGGGATCGTCAAAGATGATGTAGAATTTAGATGGAATACTGCACCTGGATACGAAAATGATCTAGAGGGGCAATTTAGATGGGAGATGGTCGCGGATCGAGATGCAGATAATTGTGATGAGGCCGGCTTCTTGCAATCTTTAATAAATAATAAGGAGTCTGTTAGAATCAACAGCTTCAACGGCGTATCAGACTTTAATTATGATCCATATATAAAATCTAGAACCTATGGCTTGCAGCGCATATTTAAGGAAGGTGGTAGTCAGTGAAGAGGCTAAGCTTAATACTTTTTTTAATTGCCCTGCTTAGTATAGCGTTAAGCACTGATGGCACAGTTAGGGGTAAGATTGTTGATATGGATACCAACGAGCCTCTTGTTGATGTAAATGTTTTTGTTTTAAACTCTTCAGGTGATGTAGTGACGGGTAATGTTACGGATGATGATGGAGATTATGTTATTTTAAATGTAAGAGTTGGAACTTATGATTTAAGGTGCGAGTATGTTGGGTATAAGGCAGAAACAAAGCAGGGAATTAAAGTAAATTTAAATCAAACGACTTGGGCAAACTTTAATCTTGAAGTGAGCGCTATAGAAGGTGAAGAGGTTGTTGTGTCAGGCGAAAGACAGTTGGTAGAAAAGGGCACTACATCGAAAAAGATATCAATCAGCCAAGAAGCTATCGAAGCGCTGCCTATCAAGGACGTGTCTGAGCTTTACTCCTTACAATCGGGTGTTGTAAAAATTGATCCAGGTCAATTTGGGGCCATACCCGATCAAGAAGAGAAGGGGCTTGAGGAGGTTCATGTAAGGGGTGGAAGGACTGGTGAGATTGCCTATATGATTGATGGTCTATATATTAGAAACCCAATTTATGGTGGTATTGGTAATGGTACTCGATTGAACTTATTTGCTATACAAGAGTTTGATTGGCAGCCTGGAGGATTTAATGCTGAGTATGGCGATGCTATGTCTGCTGTATCAAACATGCATACAAATTCAGGAAGCGATCTGTTTAGGTTTAAGTTTCAGTATGAAAGTAGTCCTTATTCATCAGATTATGATAAGCTTAAGGGGTACAATGACTATAATTTAGGTTTTGGTGGTAAAATACCTATGGTTGAAGGATTATACTATTGGGTGTCAGGGCAAAACACCAATTACGATGGTTACCGAGTGATGGAATTTGACAATCTTACATACCTTGAAGAAGATCCGGAAGGGTTAAATGTTGAAAACCTTGTAGCTCCATGGGATACTGAATCAGGGTTTAGGGCATTTGGTTTCGATAGAACCAATGATGTTTTTGCAAAAATTAACTATGACTTTTCTCCAAATCTAAGATTTAATGTTTCTTATTGGGAAGTACATGCTCATAGAAAAGGATTTAACTCTAGATATTTATACTGGGATGAAGGGCAAAATGAATTATTTAGAGACACAAAAAGGTTTACAGCTGAGTTAAACCATACTCTTCAAGGTGGTAAAACTTTTTATACAATAAGGCTTTCAAATTTTGTTCAGGATCAGTTTCTGGGAGTTAGGTGGCAAGATAGCGATAAGGATGGTTATCCAAATTGGTTCGAATGGAGACACCCATCTGGCGACAATTTCTATGAAATATCTGACCCTTATAATGAATTCGTTGTTCCGTATACCACCAGTAATAACGGTGATACTTTATACTACACAAGGGTAGATGGATTGGGGCCAGAAAACTGGACTAGTGGTTGGTATTTTGGAGCTACTCCTGGCAACTATAATTGGGATTCTGCTGAAGATTTTTATGATTTAAATGGAGATGGTATCTATAATGCATCTGTCGACGGATTTAATCCTGATATACATGATATTGATGGAAATGGAGTTTGGACTGCACCAGAAATGGTTGAGAGTGCGGCATATAGAGATGGGTCTTATTGGTTGCTTCCTGAGATGTATATTGATTATACGGAGTTTGCTGATGAAGCGGTTTATCTTCAAGACTTGTATTTAGATCCATACTATAGTGGCAATGTTAACATAGAAAACTTGTTGTACTCAAATGCTGGAGGGGACGCTTCAGATAACCCTTATTATTTTTTAAATTGGTCTGAGGGTTTTGTTTTTGGCGGGCACGATAATTTTTACTCTGAGTCTAGAGCTGAAACAAATGAGATAAGATTTGATATAACTTCTCAAATGACAGATAAGTGGAGATCTAGATGGGGAGTGGACCTTAAGTCTCATAGGTTAGATTTTTACGAAGTTAAGTTTCCTTGGTTGCAGGGTGAGGCAAAGAGGCAGAGATTTGCTGAGCAATGGGATGACTATGGAAGAGATGGGATTTACTGGCTAGATTTTCCAGGTGATGAGTTTGAGGACTCTGTAGACCCTTCAACAGGCGAGCCAAATGGTGTATGGGATGTAGGAGAGACTATAACTTTAGATTATGATGGTGATGGTGAGTATGATGCTGCTGGTCAACCGGATGATGGTGAGGCGAATGGTGTATGGGATGTAGGTGAAGACTATGATGATTTTAATGGAGATGGCCAGTGGAATTCTTATGTTGAACCTATGGAGCTTGCAATGTACTGGCAAAACACTTTTGAGGTTCCGTGGATGGTTATTAATGCTGGCGTTAGACTTGATGCGGTTAATTATAATACTAAAATTTGGAGTACGCCGGATGGAGAATATTCTCCGACGCAGCCTTGGTTTTGGTCAGATTGTGGAAGTGATGGAATATGTCCGGATGACCAGATCGACCTTGATGGAGACGGTCAGTATGACCCTCATATTCCAGATGCAGACGGCACTGAAGGCAATGGCGAGTTTGATAATGGAGAAGAGACTGGTACTGATTTTGGAATGTCTTTGTCAGAGGTGTTCTTTAAAAACTCTGAGTGGCTTTATAAGGTTAGTCCCAGATTAGGCTTTAGTCATGTTATTACCGATCAGTCAACCTTTACATTCAACTATGGTCTTTATTATCAGACCCCTGTTTATGAAAATGTGTACTTAAATACAAATAGACAGGAGGACCCTGAAAGTACCTTTGAGGAGACAGAGGGAGAGATTGGGAATGCAACTATGACCGCATCTAGAACTCAGTCTTATGAGTTTGGCTTTAACGTTCAGGTTGGTGATAATTGGGCTTACTCTATAATGGGCTGGGTTAAGGATATGGATCAGATGGTTACTGCCAAGACTTACAGATCGGGGATCTATGAATACCAAGTCTCATCTAATGGAGATTATGGTTCTGCGAAAGGAATAGATTTGACCCTTGAAAATAGAGGTGAATCTGTAAATACAATGATTCAATACACTTATTCAAAGGCTCAGGCAAATGGAGCATATGATGCTGCTGCATTTGGAAATGTTTGGGTTGACGCTCCTTCACTTGAGTATACTATGCCATTTGATAGGACTCACGATTTAACGCTTACATTTTACACATTTCTTCCTTTTGGCATAAATGCATCTGTAACCGGCTTTTATCAGTCAGGTTTTCCATATACGCCATTTATTTTTGATGGATCTGATAAACCACGAGAGGATTTGTTGAATCCCTTCTCGGAGCGCTCTCGAGCGTATCAGGCTTGGAACATGTCTTTTTCTAAAGATTTTAGATATAATGATTACGGAGTTTCTATGGGTTTAAATGTGTATAATCTATTTGACGCCAGGAATGAGCTTTATGTTTATCCGTTGACGGGCAGTCCTACAAATCCTGGGGCCTATTATCAGGACGATGTAGGTTTGGGTGCAGAGCAAACATTATCCAGTGCTTATTATGATAGGCCTTGGAACTTTTCTTCACCAAGGGAAATTAATTTTTTCATGAGGATTGATTTTAGATGATAATTAAAAACGTTTTAGTAGTATTATTTACAATTTTTTCTGCTTTCTTAATTGCTGCAGAAACAAACGCTAATAATCAAAGTGAGCAACAGCTAAACTCTTATTTTGACTTGGAGCAAAACAATTCTTCGACCAGAGCTGGCATTGGTCAGTTTGGATTTCCATCAAATCCTATGAACGATAGGGCTAAAGGATACCTGCTGAAAGGTGTTGTTAAGAACGCCATCACTAATTATGGTAATTTTATTACATGGGATGAGCATCCTGCTGGATTGTGGGGAGAGTACAGCTACTTGCCAAACGTTAGCATGATCGCTGGTGTGCCTGGTCAAAAATACTCTTATAAGTTTGAATGGTATAAAATAAGCGATAATAGTGTCCCGGGTCTTTCTTCGAACTTTTCTGAATCGCCATGGGAAAGCATTACACTGTCTCAGGACTGGAATGATGCTCACAGTCAAGATGTTGTTGTTTTTTGTTCTGAAGATGCTTACGATGCATGGGGGCCAGCACCTGATGGAAGTGGGGGCAATTATGTGGATATTGTTTTTGATGCAGAAAATGATAGAGGGGTTCTTGGAGAAAGAGTAGAAGATTTAGCGACAGACGTTCCAAATCATTATGCTATCACTTCAGGTTATCAGTGGGCTATTGTCCAAGAATCAGTGAATCTGATATGTATAGGTGTTGATTACGGCTTTGAGATAGATGATCCTAATAAAAGCGATGCAATGATAGGTTTAGTATATCCATGGGCAAAACGTCCTGTTTTAATTGAAAGATTGGATGAGTTTGATTATTACGATTACGGAGAAGATCAAGAAGCGTGGTCAGAAGATGATAATTATATTTACTATGGAGCAAATGTTGCAGAGTCGTGGTTTTCTAGGTATAATCCATCTACAAATGTTGATTGGCATGCAACAGATAAGGCTAGAGAAAATACCCATAACACAGAGGTCTCAGCAGGCGACTTGTTTGGAGATACTCCTTTTTCTGATTCAGGCGACTCCTACCCGTTGCTAGCTCATAGCGCATATTCAAATACTTGGCCAGAAAGTTTTAATGTGGAAACAGGTGCTTTTGAAGTTGAGTGGCCAGGCTGGTATGCGCAGGATTATGATCCAGAAGGAACAGGTTGCTTCCCAGAGTCAAAGAAAAATGATGATTGCTGGACAGAGGTTCCAGGTCGCTTTATTTCTGATAACGATGTTTATATGGAATTTGATGATCGCTGGGCGCACAGAGGTAATACATTAAGCAGCTCAGGTCAATACGAGCAAACAGGGTACCCCATGGGAATCAAGGTAAGCTCAATAGCCCACTCTTATGGTGTATCTTACGCTGAAGACATTATGTTTGTTACAGTGAAAATAAAAAATGAAAGCGACGATATGGTAATGCCAGATGGTACAAAGCTTAATAATGGATTAGGTTTTGATTATAGAGATATGAGTTTTGGTTTTTATATGGACGCAGACGTGCTTTCTACTGATCTGTATGGCAATTTTAATGTTCATACGAACGGAGATGATTTTATGGAGTACTATTATGATGTAATAGAGATTCCTTCATCAGATGGTGATGGTTCGACAGAGAGAATGTTAATTAGTATGGCTTTGGTTGGAGACTACGATGGTATTAGTGGCCAAACAGCGGGATATAGCATGGATGATAGTGATCAGGACCCAGGAAACGATTTTGGCATTGTCGCTGTTCAACTCTTAGATTCACCGTTAGCGACAGAAAATTTAGATTTTGATCAAGATGGTATTGTAGATGTGTATGTAGGTGAAAAAATGAAAATGACTGACTGGCATTGGTTTGATTGGTATAATCGACCAGGTGTTGTATATAGAGAAGGTTCTGGAGGTTGTTGCGCTGGTGATCCTGGAAGGGCGCAGGCATTAAATAAAGAAGAGATACAGTATAAAATTATGGTAGGTGATACGACAAATTTATCTACTGATGAAAAGGAATGGTATTTTCATGCTGACCCAACGTTAGATCAGCTCGACCCAAACTTTAATCCACATTTTGATAACGTCGATGATTTAAAGCAAACCACATTGTTTTCAGATGATGAAGAAGGTCTTGATTGCGTGCTTGAAATGACTAGCGGCCCTTTTGATCTTGATGTCGGTGAAGAAACATTATTTTCTTTTTGCATAATTTTCGGTCAAAATAAAGAAGATCTTATAGCAAATGCAGAGTTTGCGCAGATAATGTATAACAATAAATATCAGGGATACACACCTCCCAAAAGGCCCAAGGTTGTAACTTCATACGACCATAACCAAATCTCACTTCACTGGAGTCAGGATGCTGAATTTGACAAAGATGTCGTTACAGGTTATACAGACTTTGAAGGCTATAAAATATATAAGAGTACTGATGGGGGAGTTACTTGGGGGGATTCTGAAGATATTATTTATGATAACAACGGTATCCAAGTTGGATGGAGACCTGTTGCTCAATTTGACTTAACTCAGCAGCAAGATATTGATTATTGTGTAGATATGGAATACTTGGATGAGGATAATAATGAAAACTGGGACTATAACGATTGTGTCGAGGATAAAAAAAGTAGCGACATTTGCAGTTTTGTTTTAGATGATTTTGGTCAGTACAAAGATGTTGAGAGCGAGTCTGACTGTGTTAGCGCCGGAATGGCAAATGGTACATGTGATGCAGGTGAACCTTTTGTTGACTTAAATGGTAACAATCAGTGGGATGAGGGTGAAGAGTTCACAGATATGCTTGAATGTGTTTGGGTAAAAGATAATAACTCTATAGCCTCTGAAAAGTGTCAGCAAATCTGTGATCCTTGGGACTATATTGAGTGCAAAGATGTTGAGGTTGATGGGGCAAATTGTGAAAATTGCACTAGAAATATAGATGTCTCTGGCGCAGATGTTCATGCTCCCTGGTTTCAACTAGGTAGTAATAGCGGCTTTCATACAATAAAGACACACACGCCACATGTTGATCCAAGTGGAGATTTCTACCAGTATACTTACACGGATGATAATGTTCTAGATGGAATTGTTTATACTTACGCTGTAACAGCATATGACATGGGTGTTGCTCCTTCATATGGAGTGGAGTGGGTTAGTTTTGAATCAGGGTTTGCTCCAGATACTTTAGCTACTCAAGCAAATCCATCAGGTTTCTCTAGCCCTAATGGCTACCAGTATATTGAAAATTCGAGAGGAACAACAATATTAGATGATAATTTTGTTCAAGTTTCTCCTGGCTATCGAGGTGATTATGAAGTTGAGGATGTCTATGTTTATCCTAACCCGTATATAGTTTCGTCTGGATTTAATAATGAGACTGAGTATCAGAGTCGAATACGGTTCACTAAAGTACCTTACAATGAAGAAACTAATGAAGGTTCGACGATAACGATTTACACGATTACGGGTGAAAAAGTTTATTCTTGGCAATCATTGGAGGCTCCTCCTGGAAGTGATCCATCGGTTGCCCCTGGTGAAGATAATTACAATACATGGTGGGATCTTAGGACAATAAATAATCAAGAAGTTGCGCCAGGTCTTTATCTTTATACGGTTGAACATGATGGTAAAACTTTTGTTGGTAAATTCGCGGTGGTTAAATAATGTTAAGATTTAAATTTATAGGGTTGGTTATATTTTCTTTAACTCTTGGTTATAGAGATATACCCGATATTGTGACTAAGGTAGGAACTGCAGCTGCTCCTTGGCTTAAGATAGAGACTGGGATTAGAGCAGTGGGCATGTCTGGAGCTCATACAGCTGCCGGTAGAGGCCTGTCATCCGTTACCTATAACCCTGCAGCCCTAGGTTATATTGAAGGACAGGAGATTGTATTTAATAAAACTAATTATTTAGCTGGAATATCTCACAATGTTATAGGGTATGCGAAAAAAATGTCCTCAACGGATATTGTAGGCTTTCATGCTTTTTACCTTGATTCAGGTGAAATGATACGTAGAACAGTGGAAAATCACAATGCAGGTTTCTT
>CEQY01201756.1_pt1 | contig 16367 bp, 13 predicted proteins | sample 361391 | NCBI WGS metagenome assembly CEQY01 (sample SAMEA2621075, study PRJEB7988) | marine metagenome | isolation source: saline water (ENVO:00002010), including | reverse complement strand
ATATGAGATTCGATTCATAGAGTAGCTCGAACAGTAGAACTTATTTCCCAGGAAACAGAAAGAATGATTTCTTGCAATGAGATTTTGATAAAAAGTTCTTAAAGCTTTATCCATTGATGAAGTAAGAGTCTCTTCAACATATTCGAGGTTCGTATGATCATACAAATTAAAATCATCTATCTGATCGATTGTTATTTCCAAGCCCAGAAAACTAATAATCTGTTCACATATAAGACTGAAATTTTCGTGAGTATCGTCGGAAAATATTTTTTTCCCATTTTCTATAATATAGTGATGAATATCAAACTCAGGATCATTGCAAAGATTTTCATACCAATAGACCATGCTTTCATATTTGACCCAAGGGGGAGCCGTTAATATACAAAATTCGTGAGGGTTAAAGCAGACGGTTTCAGCTTGAGATCCACTCTCAGCTAGTTTCCAATAAACTTTATCTAGGTTTTGGTGGATGATTAGTTTTTCTAAATTGGGATTTAATTTCTCTAAGAGTGCAGGCATCTTATTAGGAGCAATGTGGAGCTCTCCATATAGAACAATGAGTTTTTTATCAGGTTGCTCATTATTAATTTTTGCCAGAAGGTCTGCTGCAAATTGATCTCTCTCTAGTAAAGTTCCCTTCTTATTTAAAGCAATAATCTCAATTTGAAATTCTTTAGCCAGCTCAAAAATTAGCTTATAATGAGTCCATGGAAACCTCCACGAATCGTGATAGTCAATTTCCTCTAAAAACTCTAATTCAGTTAAGTGTCCCTCAAGATAGGTATCCAAAATAAGTTGGTAGGAGCTATCTATCATCTCAAGTCCAATGATGGGGGTGTGATCTTGAGTGATAAGTATTTTAATAATACGTAGAACATTTCTAATATTTTGATCGAAAGTATGGAAATCACCAATAAAGGTCACATCTGTATCTTTTACCTTTGAAAGCAAGTGATCCATTGTACAAACTTCAAAATCGCGGTCCGAGAATTTTTCTTGATTTGAAAAATAGAGGTCTAATTCTTCAGAGCCGACCTCGTAGGAGAGTGCTTTATTTTTAAGATAATTAAATATTTGCTTTCTTAGCTCTAAGATTCCAGATTTCAACAAGCACCCCTTATACTCAGTTTAAACCCAGAGTCTTTTTTTTCCAATAACTTACCGATTGGAAAAAATTGATGTGTTAAGTGCCTGATTAAAATCTTCAGTTACTTGGGTCGAGAGGTGGTCAATTGTCTTCACTTGAGCATTATAGGCTTCAAATATATTATTGAGATCAGCGATATTTGGTGCTTGAATACTTTGAATAATCTGAGAGATTGGGTAATCCTCTAGTTTTTGAAGGATAAATTCAATAAAGCTAAGCATATTCTCGTCAGAGTGAAGACTTATGGCCACTCCGTCCTCATGTGCCAGCTCTAATTTACAGCCGTCCTCGTATCTGACTTTCTTCGTTTGTTTGAGAGGTTGATGAAGTTCATCAACATCTGCAGAATTGAACTCGACGTAGATATCTTGGTTGTCGGGATATATATTATACTTTTTAGAAAGTAATAGAGGTGTCTTGAATAAGGGATTACTAAAATTGACCTTTGAATTTCTCTTAGAATATCCAATCAGATCCAAACATTTTGTTAAAGACTGTCTAAAGTTAGTAAAAATTTCTAATATTTCACTAGGGTAATCCGTAACTAAGTTTTGAGTCAAAACCTGGATCTGTGCATAGGTGCGTTCCAGCTCACTTGGATGGATAGTAAGTAAATCTTCCGCATTAAGTGTGAGAAAAGAAAAACTCTCTTTTATTGTTGGAGGCATTTTCTTAAAGGTTTGAAAAAATGCAGGGACTAAAACCTTAGAAAGGTTTCCTTTCGTCTTGCGAATTTCATTACTAAAAGTTAGTTGAATAATTTGTCTTCCCATTTCAGAAGAAAGGAAAGCTGCTATCGTTGTACTTGGTAAATTTTTCCACTTTGGATAGATATAAAAATAAGAGCATAGTGCGTGGCCATACTCGTATGAAACTGCCTCAAGAGTTTGTGAGGAAATCATTTTAATTTTTATATCATCTTTGTTTCTTTTATCTACGACTATGCAATGGTCAGGGATATCTTTTCTAAAACTATTCGAGAAATCAAATAGAGATTCCTGTTCATTTTTTTCACTACCTTTAAAGTCAACTGGCTGAATCTCATAAAAATAGTTCAGAGGGTGGCAGGTTTGCATTAACTGCTTAAAAAAATGTGGATGAGTAATATTCTTGGTGTCTCGACTCGAGGAGTGAATAAGCTGTCCATTAGCTATGGCATCTTGATAAAACTCAAGCCTCGTTTTATTTACGATCTTTTGATAAAGAGGCGGTAAGTCTTTAAAATTATCCAAGTAGAAAGTTTGAATCAACTCTGTTAGATCTTTAAAATCATGGAAAGAATTTAGCTCTGCTGAAAAACGAAAATTATAGCAGCACTCTTTTTTCTGATTATTGTATTGAGGTATTTGAGGATTCTTTTTTCTAAGAATATAAAGAAAAGATCCAACTTCCCCTTTCCCTGTGAGCTCTTCAAAGTTAAATACACCTTCTAATTTAAGGTCTTGCAGGAGGTTTTCAACTTTTGCCTGCTGGCTGGGAATAAAAAGTTTTTTAGAGGTTAGAACGTAGATTAATCCGTCATTCTTAACTTCCGGCATCTTTTTAATGATTTGATTAAAAACAAAATGATGAGGATTATTTTTAGGCGTGCTGGCCAGATTCATAATAACTCGATCATAAGTTAACTCACATGGTTCAGAACCCAAGTCAAAAAACTGAGCCTGTTGATTAGCACTGTTTTTCCTATTGTGGAGATGAGAATTTGCTACATGACTGATATAGGTTTTGGCATCCTGACCTTGCTTTTGAGCGATATTAGCGAGGAAAGTTAAAAACTGAATTTCATTAATAATATTATAGTAGTTCCCCTGAAAGTTTTCCTCGCTGGTGAAGTCAGGACAAAGAATCTGATCCCACTTTAACTCTTTGTTATTGTCTTGTGCGAGCCAATGGGAAAGAGAGAGAGACTCAAGATTGTCTCCGTAGAATTTACAACTAATTATTTCTAAACCATCGAGTGTTTTATATTTTCTCGGACTCTTCTTTTTTAAAGACTCAAGCCAAATGGGAAAGTTGATGAGAAGATTGTTGAGAAAAAGCCCAAACTGTTTATGGGATAGACTATGAGAGTAGTCTGCTGATGCTTTTAGAATCGTCTCAGAGCCAATAGAGATATTTTTAATGATATCTGTGATAGAGAGCTCTAGACAATAGCGACTAAATTTTTCAAGCTTTGCATTTAATGTATCTGAAGGTTTGTACCAGCTATAAATATTTTGCTCAAAAGCTTTGGACTTTAGCTCAGTCGAACTAGCGGATTTAAAAAACTTACCCAAAAAACCTTGAGGATAAATGATATCTCTCATTTGGGATTTTTTTTGAGTTTGGTGATTTAAGGTAATGATAAACCTGGCTTTTAAAACGAAAATAACTGCAATTCGATAGGAAAGAATTTGGCAAAAGAGATCGAGCTCTTTTGCATTAGGAGAGTCGGGATTACCAATCTGCTCCCAGAAATCTTGAGCCGAGTCCATATGAGTAATGCTTAGATTCAAATAGTGAGAAAGACTCAGAAATTCGTTGTAAAATTGTTGGACTCTCTTTCTTGGAAAACTTCTTTGAGACCTAATCGAATCAAATGCATCTTGTTTGAGATGACTGATAAGTTGATTAAAGTCTTTGACATTTTTTGAGATGAGAGATTCACCCGTCCATCCAGGAACAAAGTATTGCTGTACAAGGGCTTTTGGATCATTGCTTTTATCAGGGTAAAAAGGTGCAAGAATCTCTTGGGGGGATTTGGCCCTTCTTTTAAGGTTCTCAGACAGAGACTTCTTCTCCTCATCCGTTAAAAACCAATGATCTAAATTTAAAGAATTCTTACTCAATGTATTCTCAAATATGCTAAATAGTTTTAATTGTTTTGTGTGTTTTTTGCGTCCTAATTTTGTATAGAATCACCCTCTTTTTGTCATCTAAAAAGAAAAATTTTCCCCCTTAAAGTACGTACTCATCAAAGTGATTTTATGACCGAAAAGTAGGTAAACGGAACGTATCCGTATACCGAATTTGTTTAGATGAGAGGAGTCAATCATGGACAAAGGCTTTAATGACGATGAATTAGCTGACATCATGAATGAAATTGAAAGTTTGGAGCAAGAATTTACTGACGAAGTAGAGGCCAAAAAAGAGCCGGTCCAAGCTCAAGATGAACCTTCAGTCCAAAATATGGATAATGTTGAAGATCACCAAAATGATGTGGAAGAATCAGACCAAAATGTTGAAACAGTTGTTGCTAAGCAACACCAAGAAGAGGATTCAGAATCAGAAATTGATGAAGCATTTCAAAATTCACCTGAACCTTCTGTGGCGGTTTTAAAAGATGTAGCAAAAAAACCAGTGGAAGAGGTTACCTCTATTCATCACGCACATGATGATCAAAGTTCATTTCATACATCGAATTCTAGTGCTCAAACATCGATGAGTTTTAAAGTCGAAGGTGATATGAAGCTTGATCTTGCATTTAATATTTCGGGAAGTGAAGTTCAACTGTCAGTCAATGAGCATGGGCTTGAGATTGGTCTTGAAGGAGGAGCTAAATTTAGTGTACCTCTTTCTAAAACTCATCATCATAAAAAAGCTGCTTAAAAAAATCATGTCTTTAAAAATATTCGCAGGGGTCGCTAAGGGTTTTTCTTTAGCGACCCCTCGCAATTTAAAAATTCGTCCGACAACCGTTCAGCTCAGAAGAAAATTATTTGACTCTATCCAAGACATGTCTGATAAAACATTTATTGATCTTTGTTGTGGTACGGGAGCTATGGGACTGGAAGCGCTTTCAAGGGGAGTAAAACATCTCATTATGCTTGATACTCATATAAAGCTTGCTGATCAAAATACTAAAAAACTAGTTGATCAATATAAATTAAAAACGAGCCACGAAGTTCAAAAATCTGATTGCATACGTTGGATCAATTCTCACCTTGAATATTTAACACAAGAGAAACCAATTCTTTTTTTCGATCCACCTTATGAAAAAAAAGACCTTTATAAGAGTTTTATGGAGCTCCCTTTAAATGAGATCAGCTCAATTAGCATAGTTGAGGGATGTGAGCAAAAAACTATGCGCATAGCAGAATTTGAAAAAATTTTTGGTCCAGCTGATAAAAGTTTTCGTCAGGGGACTAGCTATTTTCTATTGTACCGTTTTGACGTAAGATAATAATATGAATTTAAGTTCAAGAGTTAAAGAAGCCCAGACAAGTGTCACGTTGAAGATGAATGAAAGGGTTCAGGCCCTCGTCCAAAGTGGTCGCCATATTTATAATATGACCAATGGACAGCTGCCTTTTAAACCTTCAGGCGACTTCATCGAATCGATCACAAAACAAACAAACTTTTTAAAAAGCTATCAATATAGCCCTATCTCTGGATTTCAAAAATTGCGAGATAAGTTTTTAAATCATCACTTAGAAAAGAGGAATATGAGTGATTTAGATATTGATCTTGAATTAGACTGTATCGTAAGTAATGGCTCTAAGCACTCACTGTATAATGTTTTTGGAGCGTTAATTAATCCAGGGGATGAAGTTATTATACTAACTCCTTATTGGGTTAGTTATCCTGAGATCATAAAGTTCTGGGGTGGTATTCCCGTCGTTGTGCAAAGTCATGCCTTCGACGCTTATACGCCTAGTTTTATAGAGATTGAAAAGAAAATAAGCGCTAAGACCAAAGCTATTATTATCAATAGTCCTAATAATCCTGCAGGTATCCATTATTCAGAAGCTTGGATGCGCGAGTGTTGTGAGTTCATGAAGAAGAATAATAATCTTGTCGTTGTTAGTGATGAAATCTACAGTGATATTTCTTATTTTGACCCAAAGCCTACCTATTTTTATCAATATGAGCCTGAGTTATTAAAGCAAACTATTATCGTCCATGGGATTTCAAAATCATTTGCTTCAACAGGTCTTAGAATTGGTTATACAATCGCAGATCAAAAATTGATCCAAGCGATGGGGAGAATTCAGTCGCAAACAACCTCAGGGCCAAATAGTTTAGTTCAGAGAGCTTTGATTGAATATGACTTTGGAAATTTAGCAGAATTTTTTGATCCAGTTAAGGCGCATCTACGAGAGTGTGCTCAAATATTACGTGAGACTTTTAGAGACGCAAATCTTCCTCATTGTTTTTATCAAACACATTCTGCTTTTTACTATTTATTGGACTTTACGAGGATGCCATTTTTCGCCAGTTACTCTGAGGACTTGGACAATAGCGAGCAGATCGTAAATGATATTCTTGAGGAAACTGGTGTGGCATTAGTCCCCGGAGGGGCCTTTGGCTATCCTAACTCAGCTAGAATGAGTATGACTCTTGAGCTTTCTGTGTTCAGAGAAGCTATAGAGAAGCTGGTCAATCATCTCGCCCGTAAGATTTGAAGTAATTTTTTCCTAGCCCAGTATGAGCCTCTCCGCTCAGCTATAATAAGGAGAGGAGCGTAAATGCTAAGAAACTTACTTATTTTATCCATTATAATTAACTTGGTATCCTGTGCCCCGACCTCAGAAGAAGAGGTTGCCTCCGCTGTTAGTGAAGCAAGATATCACCTCTCCTCAATGGAATGTAGCAAAGCAAAAAGTGTCTTAGATGATGTCGGCTATCAGAGTGATGACGCCGATTATATTTCAGTTTATGCCTCTTCTCAGGCTTGCGAAGCGGGATTCAAAGTTCTCGACGTTTTATTTGGGGGCAATCTTGAAAATATAGATTCTAATAGTTTGATAGGTTCTCTTGCAAGTTTTACAACTTCAAACGAAACCCAAGCTGATAGCGCTAATTATATCGCGATTCAAAATGCCATCACTACTCTTATAGAAAGTTCTGGTGGAACACAGCCGAGTACTACCGAGAGAAATTCTAAATTTGGGATCGCCAAAAGTGGAGATTTGAGTTTACAAGCTCTCTATTTGATATTTGTTCAAATGGGAAAATTCTTTGCTCTGTATGGAAATGCAGATGCGAGTGGAGTCAAGGGACAAGGTGATACCTTTGATACTAACGATTGTATCTACTCCTATACCACCAGTGACGCTGTTCAATGGATTGACGATAATTCACCCGGGAGTTGTTCCGCGGCTACCGGTTCTGAGGGTTCTGATTTTCTTAAAACTCCAGTGAGCGCAACTGAAATCAAAACCAGACTTTGTGAAGGGATTATACTTTATAATAATATGATCGATATTCTTAGCAATATTACACTTCCTTCTAGTGATGAATTGGGGGATGTAGGAAATATAGCAACCGCACTAAATACATTAATGACTACGGCCGAGGGAGCTGAGTCAGGAATCTATAACGATGGTCCAGCTGATTCTCTCAATGCGATCAGCACGCTTAGAGGTGTTACCGCCCAAGCAACATGCGAAGCTGTAACAATTGAGCGAATAGAAAAATTTTACGCCATATTTTTTGAGACTATATTTCAATGAAGTATTTAGTATTTCTTATATTGTTAACATTCAATCAAGCACATGCGGTGGTAGAGCGAGCACTGGGGACATCGCCTCGTGGACTTTTGATGGGGAACGCTTATACGGCAATCGCTGATGATGAATACACACTTTTTTATAATCCAGCTATTTTGGCGAGACACAAAGGTTTTTCTTTTTATCCCATAAACCCTCAGTTTAGAGCAAGTAATGTTCTAGATGATCCCGATCGTTTTATGGATATTGGAAGTGATCCAAACGATTTTGCAGATGCAGCCTTCGATTATCCGATACATTTGGGAACCGACTTCACTCCAACACTTAAAATGGGGTATTTTGGATTTTCAGGTTTGTATCAAAATAATACAAATATGAATTTACAAAATCAGGTCAATCCCTCATTGGATATTGATCATAGATCTGATACCGGATTTATTGCTGGTTTTGCCTATCCTCTTTTTGGAAATTTCTCCTCAGATGGAGGAGGAAACCATCTCGCTCTAGGTGCTAGTCTTAAATATCTTAAACGTGAATCAGTTTATGGCTCTTACGATTTGACGGGGTTGACTTTACTTGATGCTCTTCAAGCAGGTGAGATTGATCAAGTTTTGGATCAATTAGGAAAAGTTAATGGACAAGGTTGGGGATTTGATTTCGGGCTAGACTATGCAAACTCTTCTGGTGGTTCAACGTTCACAGCAGGTCTTGTCTTTTTGGATGTGGTGACGACACTTCAGACCGAGGACAATATTAATGACTTCGAAGTCCAAGATCAGCCGATGCAAGTTCACTTTGGTACAGCTTGGAAAGGTTCAATGGGAGCCGGTTTTGATGTTACTGTTTCTGCAGATATAAGAAACCTCTCAAGACAAATGGAGTTGGCCAGAAGAATTCATTTAGGTACTGAAGTGGGTGTCTCTCCGGCATTCTCATTTTATGCTGGTGTAAATGCCGTGGATAACTATAGCTATGGACTCAAGTTTAACGCGGGTCTTATAAATCTTATGGCCGGATTCTATGGTCAGGAGATTGGTCAGAAGCTGGGTCAGCAAGAATCTAATCGAGCTGTTATATATCTGAGTCTTTTTGACTTTACCTTCAATCCCTAGTCATTTGCTTCTTTTTTCTCTACAATTTTTCTAAAGAATCTATTTATTCCAACGGAGGGAATATTGGCAAACGACAGCAAAACATTTGTTCTTGATACTAACGTTATTCTTTTTGATCCATCTTCAATCAATAAATTTGGAAATAACAAAGTCTTCATTCCATTGATAGTTGTGGAAGAGCTTGACCGCTTTAAAAAGGATCAGAATGAAAATGGGAGAAATGCAAGATACTTTGCAAGAATAGTAGACGAGTTAAGAGAGAAAGGCTCGCTGGTTACTGGTGTAAGTTTGCCAAACGGTGGTCAATTACAGATAAGCATTTTGCGAGAGCCTAGTACAAAATATGCAGGAATAGACCTCTCAATTAATGACAACTTAATTTTAGCGAATGCCCTTTTCCTTCAAGAAAAAAATGAGAATGTCACCCTCATTACCAAGGATATAAATCTTCGACTTAAAGCAGATGCTCTTGGCCTGAGAGCTGAAGATTATGAGACCACTGAGATCATAACTATTGAGCAATTGTATTCAGGCCAGAGAACTTTTGAAGTTTCAGCAGATAGACTTGTCGAATTTGAAAGTAATCGATTTTTAGACTTAAAAGAAGAAGAAAGAAAAACATTTTTTCCTAATGAATATTTGGTTATTCATGAAGTGGGAAATCCTCAGCGCCGACAATTGGGTAGATTTCATGCTAAGAAAGGAGGAATTGTACCCTTGATAAAAGTTCGCGAAGGTGTTTGGGGAGTTCATCCTAAAAATATCGAACAGCAATTTGCGATGGATGCTCTTCTCAATAATGAAGTCGCACTTGTTTCACTGGTTGGGAAAGCTGGTACAGGAAAGACCCTTCTGGCAATTGCAGCAGGGTTGGAAAGTGCAATTGGTCAACAACAATACTCAAGAGTACTTGTCTCAAGACCGATTGTTCCGATGGGACGAGATTTAGGATTTTTGCCAGGTGATGTAAATGAAAAACTAGGTCCTTGGATGCAGCCTATTTTTGATAATATAGATTTTCTTTTTGGGAACCAAAGAGCTAATAATCAAACCACCACTTGGGATGAACTGATTAACCAAGGTCTTCTTCATGTTGAACCTTTAACTTATATTAGAGGACGTTCACTTCCTGGTCAGTACATGATTGTAGATGAAGCTCAAAACCTAACTCCCCATGAGATTAAAACAATCATAACCAGAGCAGGTGAGGGGACCAAAATTGTACTTACCGGTGATAGTGAGCAGATAGATAATCCTTATCTCGATTCAATTAATAACGGATTAGTCTATTGTATCGATCGTCTCAAGGGTGAAGATATTGTGGCCCATACGAAACTTGTTCAAGGTGAAAGATCTCCGCTATCAGAGATTGCTAGTGAATTATTATAATGTTTGAAACGAGAGGATATCAAAGACGTTATCTGCGTGCTCCCTATAGACAGGAGATCCTCTACTCATCTGAAGATTTTATTTTTAAGGCCAGAGCCGTTAATATTTCCGAGGGAGGCTTGCTACTGGATCAGATAAGCCATTTTCCAGAAGATGATATTCTGCCTTTTATGGTAATCCTACCTCAGTTCCCTTTATTTAAAGATTTTACTTTGGCCAAAATTATGGCCTATGATCCCACAAGTCTGGAGCCTAAAATAGTTAGATTTCAAGCGAAGATGGCAAGAAAGATTGGATTGGAAACGAAAATTGATGGAGTCTTTGCGTCCCAGATCGGACTTCAAATCAAGGATGTTTCTCAGTTCGATCAGGCGAAGATATCTAGTTACGTGGATGTTTTTGCAAGTAACCTTATTTTCCTACAGGTCTTACTTGATTCTCTTCATAGCCACAAAAGTAATTTAATTAAAATTAGAAAGGTATCTGAATATCTAGGCTACGAGAAAGATATGAAGCTTGCTCTTTTAAGAAAGATCGTTCAAGAGGATTATCGAAGCCTGCAGTGGTTATAAATCTTTAAGATATTCTAATTGTAGGTTGAGAAATTTTTCGAGGTCCTCTTTTAATGAAGCCTCAGGCACTTCTTTATTATCAATTGACTCAGCAAGAAGCTTGTTGAGAACTTCTATTCGAATACAATTATTTAAAAAGTCGTGCCTTGCTTGATCCGTCATTACTGTAGAAATTTATCATCTAATCGCTTTCTCAAGTTTTGAGAAAACAAGTTAATCGTATTTGCCATTTTATTAGCGTCCATTCTCTTTGCGAGCTCATCCATTAAAAGAGCACCACGTAGGAGAAACTCTTCTGATAACTCATCTTCATTAACTTTGTTCATAATGTAATTTGCTTCGTATTGTAGCTCTTCTTGCTTCAATTTTGACAGGTAACCTTTGATCACGCTTTCCTGGCGCTTCAATTCCTTTAAACGTCTTTGTTTATCCAATGAAATAATTTTCGTACTCATACTCTCTCTTTCTCCTAATATACTTTTCGGAATCCTCATGATTCCGTCTCTCTCTCATAAGGAGCAAATAACATGCCAATGGTATTTTAAAAGGAACGCTAAATGCTTCATTGATTTATAAGAATTCAGACTCAATTCTTCAATAAACCAGGCCGAAATTTACACGCTTTCTTCAGATTTCCTTTAGAACGTGAAATTTTTATAAACGCACAGTGATACCAGAAAAATTTGCTGAGGATGAATTGTCACCGACGAAACTTGTCTGGTTTTGATCGACAAAACTCATTTATAGCTACGTAAGTCATTAAATTTATTGTGATTTTCTTTGTTAAGTTTTAGCATCTTTTATACAATTATCGCTTAAGAAGCTTCGGTAATAAGCCGATATTCTTTTGGTAAACAACTTAATTTAAAAAGGACTAAGGTATGAGCCAGCCAAAAATGTATATCCCTAACCCTGTAGTTATTGAACAAACGGCAAGGGGAGAGCGGCAATACGATATTTATTCAAGATTATTATTAGATAGAATTATTTTTTTAGGTACTGAAGTGAACGATACTGTGTCTAATCTCCTTATCGCTCAAATGCTCTTTTTAGAGCAATCAGATTCAGAAGCTCCTATTCACTTTTATATAAACTCACCCGGGGGAAGTGTTTATGCAGGTCTAGGGATCTACGATATTATGCAACATATTTCATGTCCGGTTTATACTTATTGTGTAGGACTTGCAGCTTCAATGGGATCACTTCTCCTTGCAGCTGGACATAAAGATAATAGATATTCACTGCCTCATTCGAGAATTATGATTCACCAACCATTGGGTGGAGCGAGAGGCCAGGCGAGTGATATTGAAATTCAGGCTAAAGAGATCTTAGACCTGAAACAGCAATTAACTCAAATCTATGTAGATCACACTTCTGTAGGAAAAAGTTTTGATGAATATGAAAAAGCAATGGATCGAGATCATTATCTGAGCCCAGGTAAAGCTAAAGAGATGGGTCTAATAGACAAAGTAATTGAGCCTAAAGGAAAGTCGCAAGACAAAGAATAAGAGAGTAAGGAAGAATTATGACAACAAAAAAGCGAACCGAAAATTCAGGAGTTCTCCGTTGTACTTTTTGTGGGAAATCACAAAAAGAAGTGAAAAAGCTGATTGCTGGACCTGGAGTGTACATCTGCGACGAATGTATCGAATTATGTAACGATATTATTTTCGAAGATTCGGTTAAGACAGCCTCAAAGACTGCATTAGATAATGTACCTAAGCCTCATGAAATTAAAGAGCACTTAGATAAATATGTTATTGGGCAAGAGCGAGCAAAAAAGATTATCTCTGTTGCTGTTCATAATCATTATAAGAGAATTTCTCATCGTCCTGCAGGAAAGGCTGGAGATGAAGTTGAATTGCAAAAGTCTAATATCCTTCTTGCTGGACCAACTGGTTCGGGAAAAACTTTATTAGCGCAATCACTCGCGAAATACTTAAACGTTCCTTTCGCCATAGCTGATGCAACTTCACTGACCGAAGCAGGTTATGTAGGTGAGGATGTTGAGAATATTATTCTTAATCTTCTGACAGCTTGTGATTACGATATTGAGCGTGCGCAACGTGGTATCGTCTACATCGATGAAATTGATAAAATCGCAAAAAAATCTGAAAATCCATCTATTACTAGAGACGTTTCAGGTGAAGGTGTTCAGCAAGCTCTTTTAAAACTTATTGAAGGTACAGTGGCTTCCGTTCCTCCGAAGGGTGGACGAAAACATCCTCAACAAGAGTTCCTACAGGTTGATACGAAGAATATTCTTTTTATCGTGGCAGGTGCCTTTGTTGGATTAGATAAAATTATCGAGAAACGTCAGGTTAAAAAGCCAGCTCTTGGTCTTGCTGGTAAGCCAGAAAAAGAAAAGAAAGATGAGAAAACACCTATCGAAACTTTCGGTGGAATAGAGGCTGAAGATCTTTCTAAGTTTGGACTGATTCCTGAATTCATCGGACGTCTACCAGTAAACGCTATGCTTGAAGAGTTAGATGAAGAAGCTTTGATTCAAATTCTTAAAGAGCCGAGAAATGCTATAACAAAGCAGTATCAAAAGCTTTTTGAGTTTGATGGCCTTGAGCTAGAGTTTGAGGAAGATGCACTTCGAGAAGTTGCAAAGCTTGCAATCTCTAAAAAGACAGGTGCTAGGGGCTTGAGATCAATCCTTGAGCAGACCATGCTGGATGTAATGTATGAAATTCCTTCTAAAGGAAATATCGTTAAATGTATCGTGACTAAGGATTCTATTCTTGGGAAAGAAAAACCTCGATTAATAGAGGGTGAAGACGGTGGAGACGGTGAAAAAAAGAAAGTAGAAGATAGTAGTGTTAATGCTTCATAGGTACTTGTTTTTAATTTGATAATATACTAGAGGGGCCTTTTCGGGCCCCTTTTTTATTTCCTGAGTAATCTAGTTTTGCCTTCTTAAGCCAATCTAAAGCTAAATACGGCCTTCTGGGAAAAATCTTACAAGGTCTTGCAATTTGACGCTATGTGATTAAACACTTTTCTCTTAGGAAAAATTGTCACTCAAAAGGTATCTTGTGTCGCATTCCAATTCATGGGAAAATAATCTTATATCCGTTGTTGTCCTAGCGGGTAGCAAAGCGCAGGAGGTGCTATGTCGGACAAGAAGTCAAACGCCAAGAATTTTCCCCTTCTCCCCTTAAGAGACGTCATTATTTTTCCACATATGGTCGTCCCTTTATTTGTTGGGAGAGAAAAATCAATCTCAGCCCTAGAGCGAGCAGCCAAAGCAGGAAACGAACTTTTTCTCGTGACTCAAAAAGACGCGAGTGTTCTAAACCCTGAAAGAGAAGATGTCTACGACGTAGGAACTGTGGTTAATATTATCCAGATGCTTAGGCTTCCAGATAATACTGTAAAAGTCCTGATCGAAGGTAAATACAGAGCGAATATTAAAGAATTCGAATGTAAGCCTGAAGGTTACTTTGCAGATGTTGTTGAAGCGCAAGATGTGATGGAAAATCCAGTTGCACTTGAAGCGACTGTGAGATCAGTTAAAAATATCTTCGAGCAATACGTGAAACTTAATAAGCGAATTCCACCAGAACTTCTGATGAGTATTTCAAGCATTAATGATCCTTCTCGTTTGGCGGATATTATTGTTGCTCACCTCACTATGAAAATTCCTGAGAAGCAAGAGATCCTTGATGCGGTTGATGTAGAAAAAAGACTTCAATTACTTCTTGAGAAAATGCAAGGTGAGATTGAAGTTATCAACGTAGAGAAGAAAATTAGATCTCGCGTGAAAGCTCAGATGGAAAAATCTCAAAAAGAGTATTATCTCAATGAGCAAATGAATGCGATTCAAAAAGAGCTTGGCAATAAAGAAGACGGAAAATCTGAAATTGGGGAAATGGAAGAACGACTTCGCGCTAAGAATATGCCTCTTGAAGCTAAAGAAAAAGTTGCCAAGGAGATTAAGAAGCTAAAATCGATGTCTCCAATGTCAGCAGAATCTGCGGTTGTAAGAAATTATATAGATTGGATGCTCAATCTTCCATGGAATGAGTATTCTTCGGATGATAATTCTGTAAAACATGCTAAAGATGTTCTCGACCAAGATCATTTTGGACTTGAAGATGTTAAAGATAGAATCCTAGAGTATCTATCTGTGAAGAACCTAGTAGGGGATTCAAATAAAACCTCAGGAACAATTCTATGCTTAGCTGGTCCTCCAGGTGTTGGTAAGACTTCAATTTGTAAATCACTTGCTACTTCCATGGGACGTGAGTTCGTAAGAATCTCACTTGGTGGAGTGAGAGATGAAGCTGAGATCAGAGGTCATAGAAGAACTTATGTTGGTGCGATGCCAGGTAAGATTATTCAGGCCATGAAGAAAGCCAAAACTGGTAACCCAGTGATCCTTCTCGATGAAATCGATAAAATGAGTTCCGATTTTAGAGGAGATCCAGCTTCGGCCATGCTTGAAGTGCTAGATCCAGCTCAAAATAAGAATTTTACGGATCATTATATTGAGTGTGAATACGATCTTTCAAAAGTCATGTTTGTCATGACAGCTAATGATGTGTCTCGAATTCCAGGACCATTATTTGATAGAATGGAGATGATTCATATTGCTGGATACACTCCACATGAAAAACTTCAGATTGCAAAAAGATACCTTTTGGATCGTGCTGTGAATTCACATGGTTTAGAGGAATATCCAGTTTCAATCGCTGACAAGGTTTTCACTAAAATCATTAGAGGGTATACCAAAGAAGCTGGTGTAAGAAATCTTGAACGTCAGATGAATACCATTGCTAGAAAGATTGCTACCGATGTTGTTACCAATGACGTTGAAAAAGGTAAGAAGTACAAGGTTACCGATAAAGCCGTTGAGAAGTATTTAGGCCCTATGAAGTTTGAAGGCACAAATATTGAAAATGAGCCACAGGTAGGACTTGTTAATGGTCTTGCTTGGACTTCAGTAGGAGGAGAGCTTCTACATATTGAAGTGGTGACTGTTCCTGGAAACGGTAAGATTCAAGTGACTGGTAAACTTGGAGACGTTATGCAAGAGTCTGCAAAAGCGGCTTTAAGTTGGGTGCGTTCTTTAAGTGACAGACTAGGAATTGATCACGAGTGGTACAATAAAAATGATATCCATGTGCATGTACCTGAAGGTGCAACTCCAAAAGATGGACCAAGTGCAGGGATTACTATGGCAACTGCGCTTGCTTCTGCAATAGCGAATATTCCAGTTAAGCAAAATGTAGCTATGACTGGTGAGATAACGCTGAGAGGAAGAGTACTTCCAATCGGAGGGCTAAAAGAAAAACTTTTAGCGGCTAAGCAGGCAGGAATCACAACAGTTGTTATCCCTGAAAAGAATGCTAAGGATCTCGTAAAGGTGCCCGAAGAAATCAAGTCAGGTCTTGAAATCCATCCAACCGCTCATGCAGATGCAGTCTTAAATATTGCACTAGAGCATCAAATGGATAACTTCCTTCAAGAAAGAGCTTTCACAGTTCTAGACGGGGGAGAGAAAGCTTCCGGACAAGATCAAGCCGTAGCCAATTAGTATAAATTTGAATTTATAGATTCATAGGCCTTCGCTTAGCGAGGGCCTTTTTTTTATATTAATGCAATAGGTTGATTTTTGTAATTGACAACTTTAAGGCCTAAGAATATCTTAGGGGTTCTTAAAAAGTGGGCGTTTAGCTCAGCTGGGAGAGCGCTACCCTTACAAGGT
>CEQY01200983.1_pt1 | contig 16405 bp, 16 predicted proteins | sample 361391 | NCBI WGS metagenome assembly CEQY01 (sample SAMEA2621075, study PRJEB7988) | marine metagenome | isolation source: saline water (ENVO:00002010), including | reverse complement strand
ATAAAAATGTAAACATTAGCTATCCGAGTAAAGTCAGATATGCAGATTCATTAAATAGGATGAAAAATGAAAAAGAAATTCACGATCAAATAAAAAATAATTTATACATTAAAGATTTAAATAAAATTGATAAAAAGAAAATATTTCTTTACCCGCCCTCATATACATCAATTGACAGCAAGGTCGCTTTCGAAGAAGAATCAAAACTTATTTTATCACTGTCTACTTCTCTTGATAATGAAACTTATATTTTTCTTAAACCTAAGCCTACAGGGCCCAGAGGGGATTATGACTTTTTAAGGACCAACAAAAAAATTATTATTGGAGAATATGCCTCTTCTCAAGAAAAATTTGAAATGCTAGATGAGGATTATAACAAGTATAGATTTTTGCTTATGAAAAAATCCAAAGTTATAATCAACCTTGTTACAACATTTGCTTTGGATGCGGCTCTAGCTGGGGTGCCTATTTTACAGTTGAAGCTCAATTCGAATGATTATCCAAACCTAACAGAATTTCAAAAAAATGCCCATGTTTCAAAGTACCTTCTTAGCCAAAAAAATATATTTGAGTACGATGGAGTGTCAAACATAAATATTAATTCTGATTTATTAAAAAACTGCGAGGAGTATAGTCAGATGTTAAAAGAGTGGTGTTTAAATAAAACCTAGATATTTAATTCTTTTAATAATTATTTAAAATTGAATTTATTAAATTTATAAAATAAAAGCATTTTTAATTTAATTGTTGTAAGCTTTTTATAGCTTTTATTTTAAGAATAAAAACACTTGAAAAAAATTTCCGGAAATTCAATTGATCATTGCTGAAATTGGCTCTGTACATGATGGGTCATTAGGAAACGCTAAGAATTTAATTAGGTTAGCTGCAAAATGTGGTGCAGATTGTGTAAAGTTTCAGACACATATTTCGGAAGCAGAAAGTCTTCCAAATGCTCCTAGTCCTAGTTATTTTTCTGAAGAAAATCGATTAGATTACTTCGAAAGAACCGCTTTTAGTTTTGACCAATGGAAGGTACTAAAAACTATTACTGAAAGACATGGAATGATATTTTTATCTTCTCCATTTTCATTGGAAGCAGTGGATTTATTAGAAAGTCTGGGAATAGAAGCATATAAAATACCTTCTGGAGAAGTAACAAATACACCACTGCTTGAAAAGGTCGCCGGTCTTAATAAACCTGTTTTACTTTCTTCTGGGATGAGTAATTGGCAGGAATTAGATTTTGCAGTTGAAATTTTTCAAAATACAGATTTGACAGTAATGCAGTGCTCTTCAATATACCCCTGCCCTCCAGAGAAAGTTGGGCTTAATATTTTACAAGATTTAAAAAGAAGGTATAATTGCAAAGTTGGGTTTTCAGACCACACTACTGGATTTAGTGCAGGAATATGCGCTGCGTATTATGGGGCAGAAGTAATTGAAAAGCATTTTACTTTTTCTAAAGAAATGTATGGAAGTGATGCAAAACATTCAATGGAGCCAAAAGATTTTAAAATCTTTTGTAATGAAGTCAAGGATGCTTGGAAAATGTTAAATAATCCGATTGATAAAAATGATATAGCTATTTATCATGACATGAAACAAATATTTGAAAAAAGCATTGTTGCTTCCTGCAATATTAGCAAAGGTACTAAAATAAAATTTGAGCATTTAGCTTTTAAAAAACCTGGAGATGGAATTCCATCTAGCCAGTATAAAAAATTATTAGGTAAAGAAGTTAAAATTAATATTTTATCTAATGAAAAAATAAAGAAAGAGGACTTTTTTTAAATGAGGAAAATTTGTGTTGTCGTAGGGTCAAGAGCAAACTACTCAAGCATTAAATCAGCAATGGTAGCTATTGAGGATCATCCAAATTTAGAGCTTCAATTAGTACTTGGGGCATCTGCTTTGCTTGATAGGTATGGACTAGTTGCCGAACAAATTGTTGAAGATGGATTTGAGCCTAAAGCTGAAGTATTTATGTTAATTGAAGGGGAAACTCCTACTACTATGGCCAAGTCCACAGGCATAGGCCTTATGGAACTGCCCACAGTATTCGATAGACTAAAACCTGATATTGTGTTAACTGTGGGAGACAGGTTCGAAACAATGGCAACAACTCTTGCTTCAGCTTATATGAATATTCCAGTTGCTCACACTATGGGAGGTGAGGTTAGTGGAACAATCGATGAGAGTATAAGGCATGCGGTGACAAAATTTGCACATATACATTTTCCTGCTAGTTTAGATGCAAAAGAACGTATAATAAAATTAGGTGAAAGAGAAGAAGATATCTATCTAGTTGGGTGTCCCAGAATTGATTTGGTTTCCGACATACTGAAACATCAACCGCAAGATCTTCAAGATGCATTATTAGATAATGTGGGTTGTGATGTTGATATTGAAAAACCATTTGTTTTAGTTTCGCAGCACCCTGTCACCACTGAGTATGGAGCAGGGGAAAAACAAATAAACCATACACTTAAGGCTATAAGAAAAATAGATCTACCTGCTGTAATATTATGGCCAAATGCCGATGCAGGGTCTGAAGATATTTCTAGAGGTATGAGAATTTGGCGGGAAAAGGGTCTAGGTTCAAAAATGTCTTTTTTTAAAAATTTGCCAATAGAGCTTTATGTTACACTCATGAAAAAAGCAGTATGTTTAGTAGGCAATTCATCTAGCGGAGTTCGTGAGGGAGCCTTTATCGGCACACCCGTAGTAAACATAGGAACTAGACAAGACAACAGAGAAAGAGGGAAAAATGTTGTTGACGTTAGAAATGATTTTGATGAAATATACAATGCTATTTCTATCCAGATTTCAAAGGGAAGATATAAGTCTGAAACTATTTATGGTGATGGGAGTTCAGGCAAGAAAATAGCAGAAGTACTGAGCACTTGTGATTGGAAATTACAAAAACAAATTACTTATTAACTCTTTGGAATATAAGATTTAAATAGTGAATTAAAATGAAAATTGCATTACTCACAAGCAATCACCTAAGGCATAAATTTTTAGCTCAAAAAATTCATTCTAAATTAGACTTAAGAATTATTATAGCTGAAGATAAAGGAAACCAGGCTCAGATGGTTGGTAATTCAAATGATGAAACAAAATTATTAAGATCACACTTTCACAATCTCAAGAAATCTGAAGATAAGTATTTTAAAAAATTTGATTGGCCTGACATAGAAATAATTAATATCAGCCGAGGGAATATAAACTCTTTACAAGTTATAAATGTTTTGAAATCTCATAATATTGAGGGTATTGCTGTTTTTGGTCCAGGGATTTTAAAAGAGGAATTATTTAGCTTATGTCCTGGGAGAGTAATTAACGCTCATCAAGGTATTTCTCCATATTACAGAGGATCTGGAACTAACTTTTGGCCATTTGTAAATGGCGAAATTGAATTTGTAGGAGTTACAATGCATTTTATTGATAAGGGGATAGATACTGGAAAAATGATTTGTCATGGGTTTCCTAAAATTGAATTGGGTGACAGAATGCACGATATAGGGTGTAAGGTAGTAATCGAAACTGCAGACTTGTTTATCAAAATCTTTAATATATTAAACGATTTTCCTAATTCGTTAGAGGGTGTAGATCAATGGTCTAAAGGGAAATTATACCAGAGAAAAGATTTTAATGCAAAAGCAGTGCTCAAAGCTCGAGATAATATTGGTAATGGGCTGATAGAAAACTTTCTTGATAAAAGAAGACCTTATCCCTTTCAATATTTGAGTTTAAGGATTTGAAATTTTTATCTGTTAACTATCATTACGTAGGTATGCCTTCTTATAAGTATAAGGGGATTAACAGTATTGATGAGCAATCTTTTTACGATCATGTAATGTTTCTAAAACAAAATTTTGATATAATCGGCTTAGAAGATTTACCTCATCTTAAACCAAATAATAATTATTGTCTAATTACTTTTGATGATGGGTTAAAATGTTGCTTTGATAAAGTATATCCAATCATTAAAACTTATGACTTTCCTGTTGCCTTTTTTATTTGCACTAAGCCTCTGTTAGAAAACAAGGCAGTTACAATACATAAATCACAATACATTAGATCTTTTTTAAACCCAAAACTTATAAGTGAAAAAGTAGAAGTTGTTCTGAAAAAAAATTACAATCAATCCATAGATGATTTTTCAAAAAATATTGTTCGAAAGCATTACAGGTATGATACTTTAGAAATTTCAAAGCAAAAGTATGTTTTGAATTATGTCTTCAATAAAAATGAAAGAAATAGTCTAGTTCAAGAATTGTTTAAGCAACTAGTTAAAGATGAGAAGATTTTTGTCAAAAATTGGTACCTTACTAAGGAAGAAATTAAAGAAATGAATGATAATTTTTTCTGCATAGGATCTCATTGCCATTCTCATAATCCATTAGCTCAACTAAAGTCAGATGAAGTCTATGATGAGCTCAAAAAAAGTAAAAAAGCGCTAGAAGATGTAACGGAAAAGAAAATTTCAGTATTAAGTTATCCATTGGGCAACATAAAAGCAGTAAAACCGAAAAATGCAATCATGGCAGAGTCTTTAAATTATAAATTTGCTTTTACAATGGAGCGTCAGATAAATAGATCAATGCAAGATCCTCTTCTTCTCGCAAGAATAGATTGCAATGATTTACCAGTTGTGGGTAAAAAGCCAATCTTCTCATTTGGAGATGAAATAAAAAAAATTGACGGCTCAATATCAAAAAGATCTAACTATAGAGTTTAATTTGAGAATATGGGATTAAGAATAAATGTTAATTAACCGTATGCAAATTCATATATTTTTCTTTTAGCTTAAATGCAAATTCCATCTAAAAATAATTTCAAATCAAAAAAATCAATTAAAGTCATAAAATGTAGATTGTGTGGAGCCAGATCTAGGTTCCTTTTTTATGGAAAGTTAATTAAAAAGGATGTCCAATATTTTGATTGTCAAGATTGCGGATATGTACAAACAGAACAGCCTTATTGGATTGAAGAAGCCTATAGCGATTCTATTAATGTAAGCGATACAGGAATTATGGAAAGAAATTTAGAAAATTCTAAAATAGTTTTTCTCATAGCATTAGCATTGGGTATTAAAGATTCTAAAATTATTGACTTTGCTGGTGGCTATGGCATACTAGTAAGATTATTAAGAGACTTAGGATTAAATGCGTATTGGATGGACAAATATAGTGAAAATCTATTATCTAGAGGTTTTGAATATCATAGTAAAATTAATAATTGTAGATTAGTTACAGCATTTGAAGTTTTTGAGCATTTAATTAATCCATGTGAAGAACTTGAGGAAATGTTCTCAATTGCACCTTTATTATTATTTTCTACTGAATTAATTAGTGATAAAGTTCCTTCATTTGATAATTGGTCTTATTACGGAAAGGAGCATGGGCAGCATATTGGATTTTTTAGATTGAAAACACTGAGCTTTTTAGCAGAAAAATATCAAAAAAAATTTGTTACTAACGGTTTAAACTATCATCTTTTTTATAATCAAAAGGAAAGTCAAATAAGTATAAAGCTTTTCAGGTATCTTTTGAAATTAAAAAGACTTATGCCATTATTTAGATTTCTTTTTTTTAAGTCTAAGATCTTGTCAGATAATAAGTATTTGAGCACTCTATAACATTTTTAATAGAGTTATATTTTTTGATGAATATTTTATACGACCATTCAATCTTTATAATGCAAAAATACGGAGGTATTTCTAGGTATTTTTACAACTTAGTAAAATATCTAAGTGAAAATGATAATGTTAAAATAAATGCTTACCATTATAAAAATACATATATAAAAAATTTACCTAAAAACATTGTCAGTGGTAAATATTGGCATGAATTTCCAAAAAAAACAGACTGGATATTTAAAAACTATTGTGATTACATGTTTACTCTTCATGATAAGGCAAAATATGATATCATCCACAATACCTATTTTTATAAAAGAAAGCCAATAAGTAAAAAGGGTAAAAACATTATTACGGTGTATGATATGATTCATGAATTATTTCCAAATCAAATGAATAAAAAGGACCCAACATCAAAATTAAAGAAAATTGCAATTGAGCAGTCAGATCATATCATATCCATATCAAATAGCACAAAGCGTGATTTAATAAGATTATATAATGTAGATCCAAATAAAATATCGGTTATCCATCTTGGTTTTGAATTAGAAACTGATAGAGATATAATTCCTTTTGAAACACATAAACCATTTTTGTTGTATGTCGGAGAAAGATATACCTACAAAAATTTTGATAAAATGCTAACTGCATTTTCTAGTTCAAAACCCATTAAAAATGATTTTAGGATAATCGCATTTGGAGGGAAACCTTTCAATTTGTTTGAAGAGGAGAAAATTAAAAATTTAGGATTATCTTTGGAGCAAGTTATCCAAATATCTGGCGATGACAAACTTTTATCATCTTTATATAAATCCGCTACTGCTTTTATACTGCCTTCTCTTTATGAAGGTTTTGGGATACCTCCTCTTGAAGCAATGGCTTTTAGCTGCCCTGTTATTTGTAGTAATACAAGCTCAATACCTGAAGTAGTTGGGAAAGCAGGACAATATTTTAATCCTAATTCAACAAATGAAATGAAAAACGCGATGGAAAAAGTACTTTTGGATGCTAACTTACAAACAGATTTAGCGAGTGAAGGTAAAAAACAGTTGAAAAAATTTAATTGGTCAACTTGTGCTAATATGACAAGAAATATTTATGAAAAAGTTTTATCAGCATGAATAAATCAGCATTGATTATAGGAATTAGTGGTCAAGATGGAGCATATTTAGCAAGGTTCCTTTTAAGGAAAAATTATGTTGTCTATGGTTCATCTCGAGATCATAAGAACAATAGTTTTTCAAACTTAAAAACGCTTGGGATCTATAATAAAGTATCCTTACACACTTTGGATATAAAGCAGTTTAATAGTATTCTGAATAAGTTAAAAGAACTGAAGCCATCAGAAGTATATTCCTTAGCAGGACAATCATCTGTTGGTTTATCCTTTGAATTACCTAACGAAACATTTGAAAGTATATCTATAGGGACATTAAATCTTCTTGAGGCATCTAAGATGCTCCCGCAGCCTCCAAAAATATATAGTGCAGGATCCAGTGAATGCTTTGGAAATACAACTCAATTAGGTGCAGATGAAGAAACTCCATTTGATCCAAAAAGTCCCTACGCAATATCAAAAGTAGCTTCGTCGATGATTGTAAAAACTTATCGCGAATCATATAATTTATTTTGCTGTACTGGATTTTCTTTTAATCATGAATCTCCGCTTCGACCAAATCGTTTTGTTACGAAGAAAATTATAAAAGGTGTTTTACAAATAAAATCAGGAAAATTAAGTCATTTAGAAATGGGAGATATCTCAATTAGTCGCGATTGGGGTTGGGCACCAGAATATGTAGAAGCAATGTGGTTGATGCTTCAGAGTGATGATCCAAAGGATTTTATAATTGGTACAGGTAAGTCTTATTCACTTGAAAAATTTATAGAGATTGCATTTCTCCATAAAGAATTAGCCTGGAAAGATTACGTTGTTTCAAATAAAAATAAATATCGTCCTAATGAAATTCAATATAATGTTGCAAATCCAAAAAAAATAAAAGGTATTTTAAACTGGGAAGCAAAAGTAACTTTTGAAAAGTTGATAGAAAAGCTATTTCAAACTAAATAAGCTGAATAAATTGGATACCAACAAATTACATGTATCTAGAGTGTATAATTTTTTAAACATTATAAAAGTAACCAGAGAATTTCTTATCGCCTTCGCTTTAGCAAGTAATTTATTTTTATGGGGAATTCAAATTGCAATTGGTCCTGCTGCTGGAGTACCGGTCAATATTTTGCTAATACCTGTAATATATCTTTTCATGACAATTAATCTTTATACTTTACGAAAATCGGTTATTCTATGTTGTTTTCTTCTTTTTATACTATTAATTCAAGCTTTTATGCAAGATATTGTAATTGAATCTAAAACGCTCACAATTTTTACAATCTTAATATTATCGCTTATTGGACCAATTATTTACGAAATGTTAATGAAATCAAAAAAGGATGAACATTTCTTTTTAATTCAAATTTTCAGATTTTTTATAGCTATACAATTGTTTTTAATGATTTTTCAATTATTTCTTGTTCATTTGGGCATTTATAAAAATCCATATTTTCATTATTTTTTACCAACGTATCGTACTTCAGGATTTTTTGCTGAGCCTTCCCATCTTGCTATAAGTTTATCACCATTTTATTACTTATCCATTACAAACTTGGAATGGTTTAAAAACAACTTTAGATATAGAACTGTCGCCTTATTATTTCTGATATTCTTCTTGTGTCCATCTACTACTTTATTTTTAGTCATTTTTATGAGTACTATTTTCAGAATATTTAGAGATTTTCAATTCACAAAAAAAAAATTGGTAAAAATATTTATTTTAATATTCTTTTTATTTAGCTCAGTTTTTGTTTTACTTGAAGTATCTGAAAGTTCAAAAGATAGAATCATATCAATAGTTGCCCTCTTTCAAGGGGCTGCATTAGAAAATGTTTCTAACTATTCTTCTATGGTTTTTGTGAAAGGTTTTCAAATGGCTCATTATGGATTAACCAATTATCCTTTAGGAGTTGGAATAAATAATATGCAGATGTTGAATGAATATTCTTCAATTGCACAATTCAATGAAAAATTATATATATTAAATAAGAATGATGGAGCATCCCTGTTTTTTAAGATGACTGCTGAATTTGGAATTTTAGGTATTCTATTTTTTATATTTGCAATTCAAACTTTTATGAAATGTTTTCGAAATAAGAGTTATCATTTAGAGCAAGGATTCTTATTTTGTCTAATACTCTCAACTGTTCGAGGAGTTACTTATTTTGATGGTGGATTGATTATACCAATTATGATAGCAGTCTCAATCTTTTGGGAGAAAATTAATAATTTTTCAAAGATTTTTATCTTCCAAACAAATTCAATCTTAACAAGAGATCCACTTTCTTCTGAATTTTAAAAATGGAAAAAATTTCTATTGTAACGATATCTTTTAATCAAGCTGAATTTTTATCTCAAGCTATAAATTCTATACTGGATCAAGATTATGAAAATTTGGAATATATTATTGTTGATCCAGGAAGCACTGATGGGAGTAGAGAAATCATTGAAAGTTTTGAGAACAGAATCAGCAAGATTATTTTCGAAAAAGATAATGGACCTGCGGATGGATTAAATAAGGGGTTTTACTTGGCGAGTGGTGAAATCTTTGGCTACCTCAACTCAGATGATATTTTGTACCCTGGTGTTTTAAAAAAGGTTGGTAAAGAGTTTTCAAAAACAAAGGTAGATGTCTTATCTGCACATGGACACATCATAAATGAGAAAAATGAAAAAATTAAAAGAATATTTTCTCATAATTTTGATTTTAAGCAATATTGTCTTGGGAATTGCGTAGTAGTACAACCCTCTACTTTTTTTAAAGCAAGCCTTTTTAAGAAAAATAAAGGATTTAACGTTCAAAATAAAATTGCTTGGGATGGAGAGCTAATGCTTGATTTGTCTAGATTAGGTGCTAATTTTATTGTGAAGAATCAATTTTGGAGCGGATTTAGATTATATTCTAATTCAATTTCTGGGAATGAAGAATATAGTAAAAAGCTTCAAGAGGACTATTTAAGACTTAGGGAAAAATATGGAGTGAAGACACCTGGCTTTTTGCTATCAAAACTATTTTGGATGTTAAATTGGTTTTCACAACCCGCAGTGTTTTTTCAAAGATTATTATCAATATTTATATCAAAATAACAAATGAAAATTTTACATGTTATCAATAGTATTGATGAAAAAGTTGGAGGTCAATTTTTTGCACTAAAGAGTATCCTTTTAATGGAAAAAAACATTGGATTTAAATCAGAAATTTTAACATCATTCAATAATAATATATCCTCAGATTTTATTGAAAAAAATAAAGTTCATTTATTTCCCTTCTCTTTTCCAAAAAGGTTCTATAATTCAAAAAAAGCCATTCAATTTCTAATTGAAAATATTAAATCATTTGACTTAGTTATCTTGCATGGAGTTTGGAGCATGCTTCTTTACAGAGCATCTTTTCATGCGGCAAATGCAAATATTCATATTATGATGTGGCCTCATGGATCATTAGACCCAACAGACTTGAAAAAAAAATTTTTGATAAAAAAGATTGTTGGGAACATATTTATTAAGAAGATGATAGATAGACAAAGTCTTATAATATGTACTACATTAATGGAAAAAAAATTATTAGTTACATATGGTATTAAAAAAAAAATATCGGTATGTCCATTACCGGTGATTAATGATAGCTTAATCGGAAGAAGATCGCATTTTAGAAAAAAATATAATTTAGGTTCAGAAGATTTCACTTTTTTATTTCTTTCAAGAATAGTGCCAGACAAAGGGTTAGAAATGTTAATTGAGTGTCTGGGTAACATTTCAGAAAAATTTAATATCAAATTAATTGTAGCAGGTACTGGAAATAAAAATTATTTAAATAAAATAAAAAAAATTATCTTGAGAAAAAATCTTAAGGGGTGTGTAAAATTTATTGGCCACATATCAGATCAAAAAAAAGCGGATGCATTTAAAGGTTGTGATTGTTATGCTTTGCCTTCTAGAAAAGAAAACTTCGGTATTGCTGTTGTTGAGTCTTTGCAACATGGTACTCCCGTTTTGATTTCAAATAGAGTTTATATCAAGGATGAGATTATAAATGGAGATTCAGGTTGGGTATGTGAATATTCTAAACAGAGTCTTCAAGATACTTTGCTCTATATATTGTTCAATAAAACAGACTATTTGCAAAAACAAAGGAATGCTAAAAGGGTTGGGAGCATATTCTTATTAAAAAACTTAACTCATTCCTATAAAAAATTATATCACTCAATATAAAACTCAAATGAATATAAGAAAAAAAATACTAATTACTGGTGGTTCTGGTTTCATTGGCACAAACTTAATTGAATTTTATTTAAGTAAATATCCTGATTATGAAATTTTGAATGTTGATCAAGCTAAACCAAGAAATCAACATCATTATGATAATTGGGAACATTGCGATATTAAAGATCGCAATAGTTTAAACAAAATTTTTAGTGAATTTTGTCCAGGATATGTGATTCATTTAGCCGCTAAAGCATCGTTGTCGGGATCTAGTATGGATGATTTTCCGGATAATATAAATGGGACTAGAAACGTTGTCGAATGTGCAAAGCTAACACCTCGATTAAAAAAATTTATTCATATCTCAACACAATATGTAACGACTCCTGGTAAGACTATAAAAAATGAAACGGATTTTCATCCTTATACACCCTATGGAGAAAGTAAAGCTGAAGGAGAAAAAATTATCAGGAAAGCAAAATTTGATTTTGATTGGGTGATTTTAAGACCTACTAATATTTGGGGGCCGTGGCATTCTTTTTTCCCTCATGAATTATGGCGCTATCTATCTACTAATTATTACATTCATCCTGGATTTTTAAAAATAAAAAAACATTATGGATTTGTAGGTAATACTATAAGGCAAATTGATACTTTCATTCACAATAGTAATAAAGAAAAAAATAAAAAAGTATTTTTTTTAACAGATCCTGAAATTGATAGTTATGATTGGATGAATGGTTTTTCTAGAGCTTTATCTGGCAACAATGTATGGAGGATCCCAAAATTTTTATGGAAAGTTTTAGCCTTAATAGGTGATTTTTTTAAAATCTTAGGTATAAGTTTTCCTGTTGATTCAGGAAGGTTTTTTAGACTTACAATTAATGAAAAATTACCCTATCATGAAACAATAAAATTTACAGGAAGTCCAACATTTAATTTAAATGAAGGAATAAAAATAAGTATGAAATGGATAAAAAAGCATCATCCTGATTTAATAAAAAATGGGTCTCAAAAAATACATTAAAAAAGCCTCTAAATTTTTTAAGTTATTAAGGGTTAAAGACTTCAGAAACGGCTTAGCAATAGGGGTCGCTGCAACCACAGAACACATCGATGTTTTAAAAAGTATAAAAGGTTTAGACGTTTTGATTGATATAGGTGCGAATAAGGGTCAATTTTCTTTAGCTTTTAAAAATATATATCCTAGATCTACTATATATGCATTTGAGCCCCTTAAGGAGCCGTCTAGAATATTGAAAAAATTATTCAAAGAAGATAATTCAGTTATTGTATATGATTATGCAATTGGTAGCAGAAAGGGGAAAGATATGATGAACGTCTCTAAGAGAGCAGATTCTTCTTCCTTATTATCGATCGGTCAAAATCAGGTTAATAATTTTCCTGGCACTGAATTTGAAAGTCATGAAGCAGTGATAACACTTCCACTTCACCACACAATTTCAGAGGAAAAGTTGAAAGGAAAAACTTTAGTTAAGATAGATGTCCAAGGCTTTGAATTAGAAGTGTTAAAAGGAAGTCAGGAAGTGATTAAATTTTTTGATTACTTATATATAGAGTGTTCTTTTATTGAGTTATATGAAAAACAGCCTCTGGCTCATGAAGTTATAAAATATTTACAAAATAATGGATTTATTTTAAATGGTGTTTATAACAATTTTTGTGATAACAAAGGAATAGTCATCCAAGCTGATTTACTCTTTAAAAAATTAATGTAATTTTAATAAAAATTTTAAATTTTAATTTATAAATTTAAAGATGAAAGTTGCTCTTATAACGGGAATAACAGGACAGGATGGTTCTTATTTAGCTGAATTTTTATTGGAAAAAGGTTATCAAGTTCATGGGATCATAAGGAGGAGTAGTTCATTTAATACGGGCAGAATTGATCACATTATAAATGATAACACATTGAATGAAAATTTATTTTTACATTATGGAGATTTAACAGATTCTAGTAGTTTAAATTTTTTATTAAAAAAAATTAAACCACATGAGATTTATAATTTAGCAGCTCAAAGTCATGTGAAGGTTTCTTTTGAAATCCCCGATTATACAGCTCAAGTTGATGCCCTTGGGACATTGAGATTTCTTGAAGCAATTAGAGAAACGAATATTAATACAAAATTTTATCAAGCGTCTACAAGCGAGTTATACGGAAAAGTACAAGAAATCCCACAAAGTGAGAAAACACCATTTTATCCTAGATCTCCTTATGCAGTATCAAAGCTTTATGGATACTGGATAATTGTTAATTATCGTGAAGCTTATAATTTATTTGCATGTAATGGTATTTTATTCAATCATGAATCTCCTAGAAGGGGAGAGACATTTGTGACCAGAAAAATCACCCGTGCAGTATGTAGAGTTAAAGAAGGCATTCAAGATTGTTTGACATTAGGAAACCTTGATTCAAAAAGAGATTGGGGGTATGCTCCTGAATATTGTGAAGGTATGTGGCTTATGTTGCAACAAAACACCCCGGATGATTATGTTTTAGCTACTGGCAAGAATTATACTATAAGAGAATTTGTAATTTTAGCATTTAATGAAGTTGGTATAGAAATTACTTGGGAGGGTGATGGCGTTGAAGAGGTTGGCATTGATTGTAACAGTGGACAAAAAATTATAAAAATTGATAAAAGATATTATAGGCCAACAGAGGTAGACGAACTTTTAGGAGATGCTTCGAAAGCTAGAGATAGACTAGGTTGGGAGCCAAAAACAAGTTTACAAGCATTGGTAAAAATAATGGTTAAGTATGACTGGGATAAAGTAAAAAACAGAGGGTATTAGCCCTAAAAAATTTTCATGATTCAAAAATTAAATATTTTTGGTATTAATTTTATTAGTTCTAGTTATTCTACTTTTATATCCATTTTAAAAAAAGGTGCATTAATGGTGGTCCCTGCTGCACCAGCATTAGCTAATATCAACAAAGATAAAAATTATCATCAGGCGTTAAAGGATGCTGATTTTGCTATTCTAGATAGTGGCTTTTTGGTCCTTCTTCTAAAGATTTTTCAAAAACGTAATGTTGAAAAATTTTCAGGCTATCTTTTTTTAGAAAAATTTCTGAATGATGATATCATTAAAGCAAAGAATAGTATATTTTTAGTTAATCCTTCCAAAGAAAGTTCAATTAAAAATTATAATTTTTTAAAAAAGAGTAATTTTAAAATTGAACACGATGATCAATATATTGCCCCGTTTTACAAAAAAGATGAAATTGTTGATTATCAATTAATTGAAATATTAGAACAAAAAAAACCGGATTTTGTTTTAATTAATTTAGGTGGTGGTGTTCAAGAGGTGCTTGGTAGCTTTTTAAAAAAAAAATTATCGTTTACCCCTGGTATTATATGTACTGGAGCTGCGATTTCTTTTTTTACGGGGGAGCAAGCTCCTGTATCCAAAATTATTGATAAATTCTACTTAGGTTGGTTATGGAGGTGTTTTGATGATCCAAAAAAATTTGTGCCTCGTTATTTAGGCGGATTTAAGTTAATCCCAATTTTTATTAAACATTTATATATTAAAAAGGAGAAAAAATGAAAACAGCATTGGTTTGTGGAGCAGGAGGATTTATCGGTGGACATTTGATGCAAAAACTAAAACATGATGGCTATCAGGTGACAGGTGTGGATATTAAAAAGCATGAATATATGAGTTTTGAGGAAAGTGAATTTATTTTAGGTGATTTAACCAATCCTAATGTTGTTAGTGAAGTTATTAATCAAGATTATGATGAAGTATATCAATTAGCAGCTGACATGGGAGGTGCGGGATTCATCTTTACTGGAGATAATGATACGGATATTATGCATAATTCAGCCCTAATAAATTTACATGTTGTGGAAAAATCAATAAAAGCGGGAGTAAAAAAAATTTTTTACTCCTCTTCTGCCTGTATGTATCCAGAGAGAAATCAATTAGATCCAGACAATCCAAATTGTAGTGAAGATTCAGCATATCCCGCCGAGCCAGACAGTGAATACGGATGGGAAAAACTTTTCAGTGAAAGATTTTATTTAGCAGCAAATAGAAATTATAATCTTAATATTAGAATAGCTAGATTTCATAATATTTTTGGTCCAAAAGGTTCTTGGAAAGATGGAAGAGAAAAAGCACCGGCAGCTTTTTGTCGTAAGGTTGCTGAGGCAAAAGAAGGTGGGACTATAGAAATGTGGGGTGATGGAAAACAAACTAGATCTTTTTTATACATTGATGAATGCTTGGAGGGAGTTAGAAGATTAATGGATTCAAATTTTCTAGGACCTGTAAATATTGGATCGGATGAGATGGTTTCAATCAATGAGCTTGCTCACTTAGCAATGAAAGTAGCTGGGAAGAACGTATCCATCAAGCATATACCTGGGCCTTTAGGAGTTCGTGGTAGGAACTCTGATAATAGATTAATTAAAGAGAAGTTAGGATGGGCTCCAAACGCACCTTTAATCGAAGGTATTAAAAAAACATACGATTGGATTCATAATCAGGTACATTCCTAAAATGAAAAAAGTTAAAATTAAGAATATTGTTGATTTACCAGCCTTATTTACAAGTCATGGGGTGGGAATAAAAAAAACTTTTATTTTTGGTAACGAATCAAGCGATAGTCTAACACAATATGCATATGCAAAATTAAAATTTGGAGATATCATAGAATCACATTCGCATAGTTCAATGAATGAATATTTTTTTGTACATTCTGGTAAAGGGGATTTAATGACGGATCAAGGCAAAAAAAAACTTAAGAAAGGAGATTTTTTCAACATTCCAAAGGGGGTAAAGCATCAAATTAAAATTTCAAAAGAAGAAGATTTCCTAGAGCTAATCTATTTTGGTATAGCTCAGTAACTTACTTTTTTAAATATGATAAAATATCATTTAATTATTTTTCTTTATCTATTAAACGCCGTTTCTTTATTATCTCATACTGTTGGAATTCGACTAAAAGATAACTCTTCTACATCTAAAGCATTTATGAATGAAGATCATTATTTTGGAGATGGACTATCCTCATGGCTGGAAATGGATTTTGGAGATATGCATTATGTAAATGAAATGTTTCTATCAACGGATCAACAAGATATGATGAGAGGAAGTGGCAAAAAAGTTAAAAGTATTTATGGATTTTCAAATCAAGGCTATGTTAGGTTTTTTAAAAAAAATGATGAATTATTAAAACATGAGTTCACTTTTGGTAGAGCATATGTAGAGCATGGCTTTAGTAAGTTTAATAAGCTTTTAATAAGTCAATGGTCTAGACCATTTGATCAAGTATCATGGAGAATAAAATATAAAGGGATTAGTGGGAATATTGTTGGTGTGCAATTAGATCCAATTATGAATAATAATCGCTATCTTTCGTTACATACAATTGATTTCAAATTAATAAAAAATTTAACTATATCTTTTGGAGA
>CEQY01112506.1_pt1 | contig 16456 bp, 18 predicted proteins | sample 361391 | NCBI WGS metagenome assembly CEQY01 (sample SAMEA2621075, study PRJEB7988) | marine metagenome | isolation source: saline water (ENVO:00002010), including | reverse complement strand
ACAATTAGAAAATAATTGAAACAGATTAACTTAAAGAAACTTTAAGAGTAAAACAAATGGATGATCTAAAAGAACTAGATTTAGAATGGGAAAATTTTTGTAAAAAAACAAATATAGATGATGAAATTAACATTATTAACACAGATAGTAATGTATCAAATGATATGGATTTATTTACTAAAAATAAAATATTAAGCTGTGAGTCTTTAACTAATACTGATAAAATATATCCTCCTATTTCAAGTGCGATTTATATATCTACAAAGACTCAAATAGCTTATTTAAATCAAGAAATAGATTTAAAAGATATATTTTGGAAAGTTAAAATAATACCTTACCATGTACAAAAGGAAGGAATTATTAAAAAACAGATGAAATTTAATAGTTCTAGTCAAGAAGAATTAAATATATTACAAGAGAAAATAAAACTAGAGAACTGCGTAGAAAATCATATTATATCAAAGATTGATAATCCTCAGGGAAGAATTAAATTTAAAGACATTAGAAAGATTAGCATTGGGATAAGTAATAAAGACATAACTAGTTATCGAAGAAAAAAACGTGGGGCTTTTTATAATTGTTTTGTAGTAATAATGAGATTAAATATAGACAATACCTTTAAAGAAATTCATATTAAAGTATTTAATACTGGAAAATTAGAAATTCCTGGCATTCAAAATGATACTATTTTATATAAAGCATTGGATTTATTAGTATATTGTTTAACGCCAATGATAAATAGTAATTTACCTCTTTGTTATAATAAAGATGCTACCGAGACAGTTCTTATAAATTCAAATTTTCGATGTGGTTACTTTATTGATAGAGATAAACTTTATAAAATTCTTAGATTTAAATACAGAATAAATTGTGCGTTTGACCCATGTTCATATCCTGGTATTCAATGTGACTTTTACTATGATAAAACTCTTGAGGTTCAAAGCGGACAACAACCATTTCTAGCCCTTAAAGAAGAAGGATATGATGCTAATAATATAGTTAAGGTATCATTTATGGTTTTTAGAACTGGAAGTATTTTAATTGTAGGAAAGTGTACCGAAGATATATTACATAAAATTTATGAATTTCTAAAAAAATTATTGATAGATGAGTTTAACCAAATATCAGGCTCTACTACTCAAAAAGTAATTGAACAAACAAAAAAGAAAAAAAAGTTAAAAAAATTTATATTAACTAATTAATTACATAACCAATTTATATATTTCACAGCTGTTAGTTCATTTATTTTATTGTCTAGTAGTAATTTATTATTTAAATTCTCTTTTGTTACAATATTTTTCTTAAGTTTTTTACTAAAAAGTTCTAGTAATAGTAAATTATTATCTAGTTTATAAGATATTATTTTGTTAGTAAATAAATCAAAACATTGTAATTTTTCATAAAAAATATTTTCTTCAACACCAATTGCTAAGTTTAACATTATTTGTGAAAAATCATTACATTTATTTTCAATTATAGTTAATAACTCTAAAAAATTTCCATTTTCAAATTTACAACTATTTACATTATCAATAAAATACTCTGAATATATTTTAATTAGTATATCGATTGTATTCATAAAATTTTGTGTTAAATTTGAACTAGCAAACTCTTTGCGAAAGTTTGGATCAAGATCAAAAATAGATTTTTTGTATACAAATAATGTAGCATCTTTTGAATTTAGCCGAAGAAAACTGTGATGGTCATCTCCAATTTGTCCTATAAATTCTATATAATAAAATATAGATTGATTACAGTATTGTGTTGTTAACAGCAAATTTTTTGTATATAACATCAACATCTTAAACACATGAGAAATAGTTTCCAACCCCTTACAAACAACATATTTATAATAATCTATATTTTGCATATAAATACTCTCAGTACATTGAATCAAAAAATTTGTTATTATTCCAGTATAACACTTAAAAACCTCTGTTGTAGAACATATGTATTCGGTTTTATAATTATCTAAATTATTTAATAATTGCGAAGACATTATATATTATTTAGAATTATATGTTTTAAATATTTTATTTATGTATAAGTATTTAAAGCCTGAAAATGCGTAATTGTATAATGAGTGAGTCGGAATCACAATATAAATCTCCAAGTAATCAATGTTTACAACATTGTTCAAGAATTTCTATAGTTGAGGATCGTCCTATTATGCTTGATTATTGGACATCATCACATGATGATAGTGTAATAATCGGGGTGAAAGAATCGGGAGAGAAATTATTAGTTAAAAGTGAAGATGAATATACTTCTCCTATTCAAAAAATTTATAAAGTAGAAAATGAATATATTATAGTTACAGAAAATTCTATATACCTTGTATCTGCTAATATTGCTACAAAACGTATATCTTAACTAGATTCATCCGCAAATTCCATTGCGTATTTTAATGTATATAATCGCGCTTCTTCATCGTGAGTAGCCTTGTCCCTCTTTAAAAGATCAGCAATATCAGGAACAAGTGGATCATCAGGGTTCGCATCATCCATTAAAGAACAGATACTAAGTAGAAGCTTACTTATTGTAAGTGCTGGACTCCACTGATCTTTTAGAATATCTAAACAAATTCCTCCTGCACTATTAATATTACAATGATATATTTTTGTCAAGAAAACCATCTTTGGTGGTTTAAATGGATAATCCTTTGGAAAATCAATTTTCAAATAAAAAACTCCACCTTCATATGGGCTTCCTTGAGGACCCATAATAGTTGCTTGCCATTGATAAATATCATCGTCAATTGGACCAGCTGAACAATTAGACGGTGGGCTAGTTTGTAGCTCAATCAACTCTTTTTGAATTCTTGCTGATGTAGACATTAAATATAGTTTATAACATCTCTTTATACACTTTATATGTTTTATAAAGCATATAGAGTGTATTTTATATAGACATGGCAGTTATTATAAATATGCTGATAAGCTGTAATATATTAATCATTTTAAATATCATATTATTATTTATCCAGTTAATACTATTACCTTTATTGTCTGTAATAGAATTATATCCTACAGTTGTCTGACTAATTAATGAGAACCATAACCAATAACAATAATCACTATAATTCTTCGCCTCAATTGAATAAATAATATCAACAATAATATATAAACAAGTAAATATTAATGTAGATATTAAATTATAATATAAAAATTTTATTCCTGGTTTGCTTATTATTTTATTTACTCCAGATTTATTTAATAAAGAATTTATTAATATAATCATATATAAATTATTCAGATAAATATTCTATCCCTTTATTTAAAGCAAAATATGAACCAGCAAAAAATATACTAAATAATATACTACCTAAAGTATTTATATTTCCATCATTAACAAAAAGTGAAGGAAATTTTTGTATAGCAATTTCTTTTATTTTTGGTGTTTGAAAGGCAAAATATAATATTCCTATTATTATTGGAACTTGTAATTCATCAAATATAGTATCGGAATTCTTTATAGCTTTTTGACGCAATGCTTCCTGTTTAATAATGTCATCTGTTGATGGTTGTTCTGATATATAATCCGTTGCTACATTTGGTATAAAATTAGCTTGACTTTGTTCGTCTTGAGTAATATGTGTTTGCTGTTGAGGAATATCCCTTGTTGGTAATGATAAATTTCCATTGATATTTGCTTCTTGAATTCCTGAAACTAAAGCATTCATATCACTTGTTTCTTTCTCTCGTTGTTTTGCTAACTCATTAGCTTCATTACTAACAATTATATTTTTTTCTTGCGTTTCTAATTGAACAGGTTGGTTCGTTGAAGGTCCAGTAGGTAAATCTGCTAAATTAGTAGTACCACTCATTATAATACAATTATTACAAAAATAATTAATATTTACGCATTATACTAATACCTGTTTATTACTATGCCCACATGACTGGGATTTCTTTTTAAATTTTAAACATTTATTATCATGCTTATAAATATTTTCAATAACTTCATCTATATTTGGCGCTTTAAATACAATGCATTCTCTATCTTTACACACTTTTCTAAATAAACATGCTAACCCTAACCCTAGAAGACCTGATATAACATATTTACCATATTTACTATGAATTATTTTTGTAAGATTTTGTATCATTATAATATTATAATATTATTTATTGTTGAACCGGTATTGTTTTGATTATATTTTTATCTTGTGGACAAACTACTTCATCAATTTCGAATCGAAAACAATTTCCAGCTAAATCCTTGTATTCAACCTTATCTATATTTTCGGGAGTAGGATAAACAATCACAGGGGCTTCTTGTGGTGAAGAGAGATACACAAATAATAACCCTATCGATAAACTAAGTATAAATACTTTTATATTTATAAACTTTAACATTATATACTATAAAAATAATTTATAATGTTTTATGTCTTTGCTAAATTATACTCTAGGTCTGATATTGATGCTACATCCTGAACAAGGATTTTTGTAGTTAATGTATCATCATCCTCAACTTGGCATATTTTATATTTTGTCTCTCTAATAGTTTGTAATAATGGTAGTATTTTGTTAATATACATTTCTATTAAATCTCTATTATATGTCGGTAAAGAACCCTCTTGAGATTTTCTATGTAACATTCTAATATCTTCTTCCAAAATGAATAATTCCTTCTCTAATTCTTGTATCTTATTTTTTACTTCCGGATTATTAATTACATCATAATACTGTCTATTTATTGTAGAGAAAGGTTTACTATATAACTCTAATTCTTGTTTAGCTTTTTCAAATAAATCTATAGAAGTGCTTTCGTCAACATAATTAAATAACAGGTCTAATTTTATTCTTATAATACGCGTTTTTATATTTTCAATTTCTTTTATAAATATTTTTTTGGCAACTCTTATATTTTCATAATCTCCAGTGAATATTGATATATTTAATTTACATGGATTATCTACATTTCCACATACCGCCTTTAACATATTATCTTCTTTGCTAAATATTGTTCCACCTGGTTTTTTACAATTTATACAAACTTTTTTTAATAATTTAATATGTTCACGTTTATCCTTGAGAGATAATTCCGGATTTCGCATTATTTTATTTTTTTGCTTTTGTATGCCATTATTATATTTTTGTTTAAGTTTATAATAATCATTAATTTGTGAAATTACTTCATCTTTCATTCTTATATGTTAACTATACATTTTCCTATTTTATAATTCTTAACTTATAATTTTCTTTTATAATTTTTCAGCTTATCTTTTTGAGAGAATATTAAATTCCGGATGTTCATTCCATGTAGGAAGATCTGTAATTAAACTTGACTGTTTTTTTATACCAGAATATTGTTGTAGTTTTGACATAATATATTCTTTCTTAATAATATTTCTTTTATATATTTCACTTTTGGTAAGTCTACCTTTATATCTCCATAGCAAAACTAATGCTATTAATAAAAAAAAACTTGCTCCAGTAACTATATTAAAAATGAAACTAGTATTATTTTCTCTAACTCTATGATATTCCTTGAGAGATGACTTTAATAAATAACTAATGCCTGGTTCTATTAAAGCAGGTTTATTATCCATCTAATATAATTACAATTATAATTATAAAATATATTATACACAATATCTATATGTCTAGCGCACCAGGAACAAATACTGCTATTTTTTGGTTTTTCTTAATAACCACTCTATATTTTCCTCTACAAAATGCTTTTTATATAGTGCCTAATGAAGGCAATAATAATACTACTGAAATACTTTATATTTTAATATATATTATCTTAGTTACAATTATACAATATTTCATAAATTTAAATATTTCAAATAAAATCTGCGATGAAGTCCAGTGGGGTTCAGTATTAAGTATTACATTATTACCATGGGTATTTGTCTTTTTATTCCTTATAATATTTTTAATAAATTTTCCTGGGTGGTTAAAGCCATTTTCTAATACATTTGGTTATGGCATTGTATCTATGATGGGTATTCAAAAATTATTCACAGATATACTTAAAAGTTCTAATTCAGAGAACAACAAAGAATTAAATGAAAATTTAGCAAAAATATATTCAGATAAGTCGTTACTAATCAATGAAATATCTTATCATCCAGAAGAATTTATAGATTTCTGGAATCATATGACCCCTCTTATGAAAATAGAAACCAAAATAAAGATAAGTGATCTAACTCCTAAACATAAATATGACGAAGGGAAAGAATATCAAAAACTTGCTTATGAATTATTTACACTAGTAAGAATTAAATATCTTATTGCGGAATATATATGGTATTTGTTAGGTGGTACATTAGCTATTATGATTAGTTATAGCTATATAATTAATAGTGGTTGCAAACTATCCGCTAAAGAAATTGAAAAACGCCACAAAGATATGGTTGCTCAAGAAAAAGAATTTGCTGAAAAGAAAAAAAAAGAGAACCCCAGAATTTATAAGAATTATGGTGGTTAATTATTCTATTACCTCCCATCCATTATTTTTTATCAAACCATAACCAGATTTTATAGAGTTTCGTATTAAATTCCAATACTCTATTTCTTCTTTTACTTCATTTTGTTCCATTGTATTTATAACTGGGATTTTATTCTTTATTAAATCTATTCGCCTGTTTATTTCATATAATTTATGACTGCGATAAGCTTTTTGAATTTTTGATGCGTAGTAGTTTTTTAAATTGTTAGTTAAAAACCCTGTATAATTATAAAGTATACTTTCCATTATATTTATAGTTGAAAATATAATTGAAATTATATTTTAATAATTTAATCTAGGACTCATTAAGTAAACCGTTACTAAAAAATATGAAGAGATAGCCAGTATTATTGCCATTAACCATAAAGGCAATATTGTTTTTTTACTTTGACCTAAACCAAATTCACGTAAAGTATCATTATTATTATATATAAATCCTGGTTTAACACTAATAACTATTAAATATAAAAATATAAAAACAATTATCGCTGATTGAATTAAATTTTTATTTATCCATTTTCTATTCATAGTATATACAATTTGTATCTAAAAAAATTCATCGCCATCTAATTCACCATAATCATCATCATTTCCCAAATGATCTAAATTATTAACTTCATTATCAATATATTGTTCTTCTTGGTCCTTGGCTAAATGGTCCATAGCATATATGTCTCTATTCATGTCAGTAACTATATCTGTTTTATTTAATTTCATTTCTTCTAAAGTTTGTTTTTCTAAAGCTTCTCTTTCTGCGTCATAAGTATTTTCATCATATACTCTAAATCCCTTTTGAATACCTACATTCCATTTACCCAATTTATGGTTTTTGAACATGTTTTCTATCTCTCTCTCTTCATCAGTCATCTGCTTTAAATAATCTGTTATAATATCCTTTTCTTTTTCTTTTGATCTTAATAATCTCTCGGATAGAGTATCGTAATTATAATCTACTAATTTTTTACTTGAATAAAGTATATTTGAAAATGTATATATTAATTTTGATACTTTTTCACTAAGGATTTTCTTATCCCCATCTACTATGTCAAGAGCTGTTATATTACCTACCTCCATGTCTTCTAATTCATCAACAGAATATAGCTTTCCTTCTTCTTCAGGTATATAAGTTTTCTTATAGAGTAATTCCTCAGAATCTACAAGTTCTACTAAATGAATTAAACTAGCAAAAATAAAATATTTACATAGTAATACGCACATTCTTTTATCAAAAATTGAAATTTCTGTTAAACTACCATTTTTAACAGGAGCCATATATTCTATCATTGATATCAATTGCGCTATATCTGTGTTAATAATTTTATATTGTCTTAAAAGACTTCTAATATCTTCCTCACCATAAAATTCTATTAAACTACTGTAATAATTTGATATAATATCATTAATATCTTTCACATGTTTCTCTGATAATTTCCAATGATTCCTACTTTTTACAGCATTTTCAAAGCTAGTTTCATTTATAATAATATCAGGAAAAATATATGTTAATGCTCTTAAGAAATTCTTTGTTTCTTGTAAAGTTCTCTCTATATTTTCATCTGATAAATTTATAATATTATCTAGTGCTTCTAGCATTTTCCTTGACTCTTTTTTATTTAAATTATTACCTGTAAATTTAATTAATTGTCTCATCATATTCTCATTTGCTAAACCTAAGTAATTTTTCATATTAATCATTTCTTGAGGTTCTTTTGTTAAATTTGTAACTTGTTCTAGATTAATCATATCTATCATATTTTTTCTAAAAGCTTGAGGAATAGCGTGTGAATCTTTATCATCTAAATCATCTAATAAATGTCTTATATTATCTATACTCTTATCTATATCTGTATTATAATGAATATCTACAATATTGCTATTATTAACTATGTCCATTAGTTCATCGAATTTATCTTGCGTAAAATTTTTGCCTTCAGATTTCATTTTTTTAATTCTCTTTTCTAATGGTTCACTTGAAATATAACTTATAGGTTTATCATGACATAATGCTCTTAGTTCTTCTGATACAGGAATGTGTGAATTATATTTACAAAATACAAAAAAAGCTTGATATATAGTTGACTCAGAGAAATTCGTTGAAAGATTAGGATATTTATATTTAGTATCTAAAGGAACAAATAATATTTGAGCTTTGCTCATTCTAGTAATATCATCAAAATAATTACTTATATTACTAATATTTTCACAGTGCCTTATAATACTAGGTTGCTTTTCAGAAAAGTATTTAAAAGTATTTATATTTCCATCATCACAACAAGCATTTTCTATAAATGGTTCTTTTACATTTGTCATAAGGATAGCAGTCCCTTCGGATACTACTTTCTGAATATCTTCTTGAATAAGCAATGAATAATAAATTACCTTACTTCTTAAAACAAGTATTTTTTCAAATACACCTTTACTTCCACTTTGTAAATCTTTCTTTAACAACTTTTTAAATTCATCCGTAATATTTTCAATTGTAGTAGATTTAATACTCTGTAATTGTGGTAAAAATGTCCTCCACTGAATTATGCTATGAGATTCTGGTATATCATCAATATTATCACTTAATAAATATTCCTGTTTATCTTTTATTTTTTGTTGAATTTCATCTATTTTTAAAACAAATTTTTGTAAAATTGTAGTCATTTTTTTTACAATGGTAGCTTCCGTCATTTTTTTAATAGAATTCCATGGTTCAATACTACTTTTTATCTTATGTGCTACGCATGCTATGTAAATTAATCCACTATTATCCTCATCATCATTTAATGGATACCCTGTATTCATATAAAGAGAGCCCTTCTTACATCCAGGATGGGTTTTACGTGTTTTTATTTGAGGAATACTTGTTTGTATCGCTATTAAAATTAAATTTAATGTTAATATTATTAATGAAGAATTAAAAGCATTCGCATAGGTATCTATTTTTTTCTTTCCCTTTGATTCAGCTACCGCAGCTGCCCTATTATAAGCTTCTTCTGTAGGCATTGTCTTTGACTGTATAGATAACACATTTCGAATAATAAAATCATGTTGAGTACCAAGGTCTAGTCCTAGGAACCCACCTATGGCATTGATTATATTTGATACTTTTATTCCATCTTGACTTAATTTCTTTGTAGTTGGCAAATCTTTATTTATTGATGTCCCTATTGTGTCACCAAGATCAGTTTCTAATAATTCTCTAGATAACATCTTAAAACCATCATCAGTAAACCCTTCTTCTGTGTCTAATTCTATATATCTTATAACATATCCACTATGTTTATCTACCCAAGAATCTCCGTCATCACTTATAGTTCCTTGTTCTTTACATATTAAAGCCAATTCTTTAACATAGTCTCCGTGTTCAACAAATGCTGATGCTAATCGCGATAAAAATGTTGGTAAGATTTTTATATTTGTTTCTATACAATATAACCAGTATGGGTCTTCTCCATCATTACTAGTTCTTGTAAACATCGTAACAAATTTAACAATATCTCCCTGTTTTTTAACAAAATCATTTTGACCTAAAATTAAATCTCTTAGACGTTCATGTGGCGATACTACAATTTCTACGTCCTCAACCCCCATATTTGAATGTTTCCTATCAATGTATGTTGATTTATATGCTTTTAATCGATAAAGCATTTGAATTCTATCTTCTGCTATTTTGAAATCCTCGGTTATTTTCTTATTTATATCCGACAAACTTACTTGAAAATTTGTATCAAATTCATTTAATACTTTTTCAATATTTTCTTTTTGTAGAATATTTTTTCCAGAGTTTAAATCCAAACACTCTTTATTAATTTCAAAACATTTCTCATTTAAATTACAAAATAACTTTGAGTCATCTGTAAATATATTGCTTGTAATATTATTATCTTTTATCCATCTATTATTCTCTCTAACATAATAAGCTGATTCTACACTATCAGTTGATAATATAGCATAATCACCATCAATCACCTTTCTTTGTTCATCTACCATCGCAGTTGCGTCTCTTGTAGCTTGTTTAGAGTCTAAACCAATATTTTTTATTAGTTCTTTACTCAATATATCTATTTCCATTTCGCGAACTGTTGTTCTAGAATCCTCTCCTTCTAAATCTGGTAACGCTTTTTTTAACTCTCTGTCTATTGTATCTCTATACTCATCTATTAAAGAATAGAATGTAGGGTCGTATTTTTTATCAAAATATATATCTTGTTCATCATCCTCTTCCATCTCATCTACGGCATAGTATTTTTTTGCCAATACATATTTTTCACAATCATTACTTTCTTTCTTTTGTGCTTCTGACCATTGTTTTAAATCAGTTAGTTTTTCTAAACCTTCACCTACCATTAGATGTATACTTGCTAATGTTACAGCGTTATTAAATAACTCACCACCATCTAAGTCCTGAATATGTAATAATAATTCTAAATTAGTCATTTTTGTTAGTTTACTATCGGTGATTTTATAACCATTCATCACTGCCTCTTTTAATGCTGGTTCTTTATCCAATATATTAATTAATGTGGGGTCACTATCTTTTGATTTTAATTTTCCAAGAGAACTTAATTCTTTACTTTTTCTAGCATATTCTCTCTTATAATCTATTATTCTATTTGTTATGAAACTTACAAATGCTTCATATTGTTTATATGAAAGGTCTCGTTGATAGATCATAAACGGTTCTAATTGATTTAATACTTCATAAATTGATAGTTTATTTTTAATATATGGTTTAACTAATTCAAATAATATCCTTGTTTTGGGTATAATTACTTCTAAGAATTTTCTATACTTATCGTCGATATCTGATGTTAACAATTCATCATCTAGTAAATATTCACAATATGTATTAAGAAATGTTTCTGGCGTGTATTCAATTGGATCTGTTAAATTCTCTAACGTAACATTAGATACAGTTGTTTGTTTATTTAATAATTTCCAGTACTGGATAAAATGTCTATTTAAATTTGATTTAGTTAGTATATTTGTGCTGGGGAGATTTATATGTGAGAATTTTACGGCAGGTTCAGGTAATGTAAATATAGATTTTACACACATATTATCATTATTAGTTAATACCTTAGACTCAGTAATAATTTGTCCATTTGGTGTCTTCGATGTTTCTAACATATTGAAACCTGTTGTATATCCTTGTGTTAAGAACCGTTTATATTTAACATAATCATCTTTTGCTACAGCAGAATAAAAATCCTCAACATTATCTACTAATGATAACATATTCTCTTTTACTCTTCTTTGAGTAATACATGGTTCCGTAGGGTCTAAATATGGTGTCAAATATGGTGTTAGGGAATTAATTAAGTATTTATAACTGTTCTCTCTATCGGGTATATCATTAGCCTTATATGTCTCGACAATATTATTTATATTTAGACATTCATTCGCTAGTGTTGTTTGGTAAACCCCTTGGATCTCTTGCATTATATCCTCATCTATATCGAAAAGTTTTTTCTGAATCTTTGTCACAGGTAAAATCCAGTACAATTTATGTTTAAATTTATCTAATACATCTACTAATGGTTTAAAATCTGCTCCTTGTTTTGCTGGCATTATAGCATTGCCAAATTTATCAAATGTAGAAAACTCTTTACGCAACTGTTTATATCTCTCTATCATCCTGTGTATATTATTTAACACAGTCTGCGTTCTTTGCGCATTTGGTATTGAAGAAAGTATATCATCTAACAAATCTGTTGTTTGGATGTCTATACCATAACGCTGTTCTGATTCATCAACATCTACCATAAAGGTAACATCGCCAATATCATCTCCAAATACAATATCTTCGGGTTTTAAAATAATTTTTCTAATACTTTCAATTGGGGTTTCTTCTATTACCTCATCAATATTAACCTCTTCATCTAAAGCATCTTCTTCAGATATATGAAACCCTGTTTGTTTTAGCGTTTCTAAATCTGGAGAGATACGATGAACTATTTCTTTTATCGGTAAATTGTTCGGAATTCCTTTATAATTAAAATCAATATAAAGAACCCCATGTTTTAATGATGTTAATTCTATCATATCTTCTTCTAGATTTGTTATTTTACCTGTTATAATAAGTGGTTCATCACCACCAAAATGAACATCTATCCATTTACCTGGTACTAAGTCATTTTGTATAGCATAACTTGGTGAATCTGCTCTACTAATTAATGTAAAACCTTCAATTGATTCATTTCTTAATGAACCATCTTCAGTTACATATAGTTCTATCATTTTACCACTCTCTGAAGCTAGTTTAATAACCTCAGGGTCAATATATATTATATAAAACTCATTGTTGTTTAACTCCAAATCACTAGGAGAATATATTTGGATTACATCTCCTAACTGTAATTGTAGTTTCTTAATATCTTCCTCATCTTTTTGTTCCTCATCTTCTTGTTCCTCATCTTCTTGTTCCTCATCTTCTTGTTCCTCATCTCCTTGTTCGTCATCTCCTTGTTCCTCATCTTCTTGTTCGTCATCTTCTTGTTCGTCATCTCCTTGTTCGTCATCTCCTTGTTTGTCATCTCCTTGTTCCTGAACTTCTTGTGGTTCATCTTGTGGTTCAGATACAGTATCTATTATTTCAATTGGAATATCTAATAAATCATTTGATGGAGATAAAATATTTGACATTATCTTATAATTAACACAGATATTTATATGATAAACATATCATATAAACAAGTTAAAGATACATACAGAACAAATAATATGGCTCTTAATAAAGTAAAAGATGACATGGAAATGGTTATCAAAAGTAATCTAACAAAAGAACAATTAAATGATATGGGGTTGACTAAGCGTCAATGGAAACGCAATAATAAAGAATTTTATATATATAGATACATAAAAGATAAACTTACAAAAGATTCTCTTCAAACTCTAGGATTATTTCGTTCAATTGTTGTCTTAGACGATAAAGTAGTATCATTTGCTCCGCCTAAATCTATAGATTGTGAAACATTTATTGAAAATAATAATCTAGAGGATACTATTTTAGAGGAGTTTATTGATGGTACAATGATTAATCTATTTTATATTGAAGGCCTAAATGATAGTGAACTTGGAGATTGGGAAATCGCCACTCGAAGTTTTGTTGGTGGAGATTTTTCATTTTATTTTAATCCTGATAATCCTAAAACATTTCGTAAAATGTTTATTGAAGCATTAGAAGCAAGTAATATAGATTTGTCTATTTTGGATAAAAACTATTGTTATTCATTTGTTCTTCAACATCCAAATAATCGTATTGTCACTCCAAATGAGAAGGCTGGAGTATGTTTAACTGATGTATATTCAATTAATGGTTTTGATATATCTAAAGTTGACAAAGATAATTTTGTAGATAAACTTCCTATGCCAAAAAGATACAATATAACAGAGTTTTCTAGTTATGAGGAGATTTATGATAAATTTACTAGCACAAAAAAAGAAGATTTTAAACTAATGGGTTGTGTATTGTCAAATGGTGAGGATAGAAGTAAAATTAGGAACCCAGCATATGAGGTTGTAAGAGAACTCAGAGGTAATCAGCCTAAATTACAATTTACTTATCTTGAACTTCGAAGAAAATCGAAAAATAGTGTTCTAGAATATTTAGAGTATTATCCGGAACACAGAGTGATGTTCAATAAGTTTAATAATCAAGTAAAACGTTTTTGCGATAACCTTTTTGATAATTATCATTTTACTCATGTTAAACGAGTGAAAAAACATAAAGACTTGGAACATCAATTTAAACCACATGTTTATTATTTACACAACGAATTCTTGAATATACTGAAAAATAACGGGGATATTATTACGCATCAATATGTAAATAATTATGTAAATAAATTGGAATCTGCTAAATTAATGTACGCATTGAATTATTCGTTCCGTCCACAAAGAAATACTAAGAATGAATCTGTTGATGAAGTATTAGATGAAGTAGTAGATGAAGTAGTAAATGAGATAGTAGATGATGTAGTTAATGACGTACTAAATGATGCTGTATATTAATTAATATAGTAGTATTATTGTTCAAAATCTGAAGCTAATTTTTCAAATATTTTAATAGCTGTTCTAGAAACTCCTACAATATAACTAACAATTTCAGATACTTCTGGTGGATTTTTGAATGCCAATCTAATAATACTATCTGAATTATGTGGATGAGGCTTACTAAATCCGCAAAATGTAAGAGTTTTGTTATAATACTTTGTAAAGAGCAAATACTCAAGTATTTTTCCAAGAGTATAATCCTCGCCCTTTATAGTAATATCAAAACAATTAACCATTGTATTTTCTGATGGATTTATCAAACTCTCATCAGTTTGTATCATGCTTTCATATAATTGTATTTTATCCATAATTATATGACATGCTTTAAAAACTAAATCCATATTTGAGAATACACCAACAGTTTCAATTGTATAATCGAAAGAATCTGGTTTAGTTATACGTTTGGCATCTAACAACAACCAATTTTGTTTCTCCTCTTCTATATCTTTAGGAGACATACCTTCAGATTTCAGAACAGCAATTTTCTTTGACCACATTTCATTAATCTTTGTTGGATCCTGCGTTGCTCCATATGCGCAAGTAGAAACAACATTAAATGCTCCGTCTTGTCCGGAAGTTCCAATATCAAATCTTGCTGTCATTTTAAATTCTTCTCCATGAATTTCATCAGAAATCTTGGGCCTTAGTCTAACTACATCTATATAATCACCAGTTAAAGAAGATGGAGGAAATATTTTTCTATTATCTGCTTCTGATAGATATTGTTCTGATTTAACATCTTTTACTTTAAAGTCTTCTGTTGTTACAAAATCGATAGTATCACTATTATTTTTTTTATGAACTTCTACAACAAAATCTTCCAACGGGAAATTTGTATCTGTAATATGAATAGGTATACAAGATAAACGTTGTTTTAAAATTTCATTATTCATGCGAGTAGTATTTATTTGAATATCAGCTCTATTTTCTTCATGTGGAAATGTTCTAAATACTACCGTTGGAATATCAGAAAGAATAGTTCTACGTATAGCATTTGCTAGACTAACATTAATATTTGAAATGGTAAAACGAAGAGTGTCTTCTTCTTGAGAAATAGATGATACAATGGGTTCCATGTTATTTATATATAATAGGATAATTTATAAATCAATTTTTACAATAACTTTAAAATAAAGATATTGTAACAATATATGACATTAGAACATACGATTTGTAGTTTATATAAAAATAATTATACAAAAATAAATGTATTAGGTTATATATTTTTTAATTATATTACTTACTATTACATTGTAAAAAGTCCAGATACAATAAGCATCTATAAATCTATGATTTTATAGGATTTTTTACTTCTTTAACAAACATAAATAAAGTATATAAATAATATTATTACTCTATAATATGGAGGGTAGTACGTTGTATAACGAAACTCAGGAGGATGAGGAGTTTCCATCAATTCATAAATTATATGATAAGTGGTGTCTGTGGGCACATTTACCCCACGATACAGATTGGAGTATTACAAGTTATAAAAAAATTCATACATTCGGAACGATTGAAGAAATTATTACTCTATTAGAAACTATACCAGATAAAATGATTAAAAACTGTATGTTATTTATTATGAGGGACGGAATATCTCCTACTTGGGAAGATGAAAGAAATAAAGATGGAGGGTGCTTTTCTTATAAAATAAATAATAAATCTGTAGTTTCTGTCTGGAAAAACTTATCATATACTTTAGTTGGTGAAACGCTATCTTCCAATAAAAATTTACAGAAAGAAATTAACGGCATAACTATATCTCCTAAGAAGAATTTTTGTATTATAAAAATTTGGTTGGCTTCATGCGAATTTAAAAATCCTAAACAAATAAGTAGTATAGACACATTAGCTAGTAGTAATTGTCTTTTTAAAAAACATATTGATAAATAATATTAATAAATAATATTGATAAATAATATTGATAAATAATATTGATAAATAA
>CEQY01185912.1_pt1 | contig 16536 bp, 18 predicted proteins | sample 361391 | NCBI WGS metagenome assembly CEQY01 (sample SAMEA2621075, study PRJEB7988) | marine metagenome | isolation source: saline water (ENVO:00002010), including | reverse complement strand
CGAGAGCAATCTCGTGCCGGTTCGACTCCGGCCCTGGGCAAATGAAAATTATAATCTTAATATTTTTGGTGCTTACATTTTCTTCATGTGGAAAGATTCCTGCACCTTCTATCCTTACACCATCTGAGAGTATAAACTTAAAGAAGGCTAATTATGGTGAAGCTCCTAAGAACTATCAGAAAATATTAAAAGATTACTTAATAAAAAATTTAAATAATCACAAAACAGCTAAAGTTGAGTTTGTAAATGAACCTACAAAGATTAGTATTGATCATTTGGGAGATACCTATGCTGGTTATAGGGTTTGTTTATCAATAAGCGAAAAAAGGGGAGAATATTACCTTAACTATAAAAATCACTTCTTTTTGATAAATAATAATGAAGTTGAGTTGCATCTATTTGATTCTGGTTTATTAACCATACCCTTTAAATATTGTGTTGCAAGAGACAAAACAAGAGAATTATTTGTTGCCGATATTCCTGATGAAAAAGAAATAAACGTAGAGAGTATGGATAAGATTAAACTGACATCAAAAGATAATACGAAATACAAAAAACTAGAAACAGAACTTGAAAAATTAAAAAAAGAAAACAAAGAACTAAAAAATTTAGGTAAAAATAAAATAGAATATGTAGAGGATTTAGCTAAAATAGATAGCAATGATAAATCTCTCAAAGTAGTTGATAATATTTATATTCTCTGCATATTTGATGACAAAGAAATGACTTATATTTTTAATGATAGTAAAGAAACATTTAAACTTATGAATAAACTAGATATAGTATCATATGATGTAAGCTTTAATGATGCTTATATAGTTGCAACCAATGAAAATATAGAATTGACTATAAATAGAGTTTCTGGTGGTGCTGTAATTAATGATGTTAGTAAAGGTCAGTGTAAACTAACTGATAAGAGGAAGTTTTAAGATATGAAGACTACCAATATTATAAAATCATCTCTTGAAAAATCCTCACTGTTAAATAGCGAAGTTATACTTGATGAAGATTTCTTAAATGCCCTGTCTAGAGCCTCAACTAAGTTGATAGAAACATTCAATAATGGAGGTAAAGTTCTTTTAGCAGGAAATGGTGGTAGCGCAGCTGATTGTCAACATATAGCGGCTGAATTCATAGGTAGATTAAATTTTGATAGAGACCCATTACCAGCTATAGCCTTAACCGCAAACACGTCAAACTTAACTTGTATCGCAAATGATTATGGATATGATGAAATATTTACAAGGCAAATGCATGCCCTAGCAAAGAGCAATGATACTCTAATTGTTTATACAACCTCTGGAAAATCATCAAATATTATTAAGCTTGTTCACGAAGCAAAAGATAAGGTAAAAAATATTATTGCATTAACGGGAAAGTACACAGATGAATTAAACAACGATTGTGACGTCGTTATTTCTGTAAAATCCACAAAAACGACGAGAATTCAGGAAATTCATGCAATAGCAGGGCATATCATGTGCGAATGCGTAGAAGAAACGCTATTCAATAATTGATTATTGTTGATGTTTTTTTAAGAAAACATTATATTTACTAGACATTAACTTATAGAGTTTAACATGAAATCAGATATCGAAATCGCGCAAGCAGCCAAACTAGAAAAAATATCATCCATTGCAGCTAAATTAAATATTCCCGAGGATTCTCTTGAACCATTTGGGCATTACAAAGCAAAAATTTCACTAGATTACTTAAATACACTCAATGATAGAGAAGATGGAAAATTAGTTCTTGTAACAGCAATCAGTCCTACACCGGCGGGTGAAGGAAAAACAACTACATCTGTGGGCTTAGGAGATGCTTTAAATAAAATTGGTAAAAAAGCTCTTGTTACAATCAGAGAACCTTCACTTGGACCAGTATTTGGAATGAAGGGTGGTGCAGCAGGCGGTGGAATGGCACAAGTAATTCCTATGGAAGACATTAATCTGCATTTTACAGGCGATTTTAATGCTATACAGCTTGCTAACAATTTGCTTGCAGCAATGCTAGATAATCATATACATCATGGTAATAAACTTGCAATTGATGTACGAAGAGTTGCTTGGAAGAGAGTTCTTGATATGAATGATCGTGCTTTAAGAAGTACAGTATGTTCTCTTGGTTCTGTTGGAAACGGATACCCTCGACAAGATGGTTTTGATATAGTTGTTGCATCTGAAATTATGGCAATATTTTGTCTTGCTACTTCTATCAAAGATTTGAAAGAACGTCTTGGTAAAATTGTGGTTGCATATACAAGAGAGCGTAAGCCAATATTAGCGAGAGATATAAATGCTCATGGCGCTATGACCGTATTATTAAAAGATGCCATGAAACCAAATCTTGTTCAAACCCTTGAAAATAATCCAGCTATGATTCATGGTGGTCCTTTTGCAAATATTGCTCACGGATGCAATTCAGTTATAGCTACTAAAGCATCATTAAAACTTGCTGACTATGTTGTTACTGAGGCTGGATTTGGTGCTGACCTAGGTGCTGAAAAATTCTTAGATATAAAATGCAGAAAAGCAGATTTAAAACCATCTGTAGTCGTCCTAGTTGCCACTATAAGAGCATTAAAATATCATGGCGGATGCTCACTAGAAGATTTAAATAAAGAAAGTACAGAATATCTATCTAAGGGCTTATCTAATCTTGAAAGACATGTCAATAACTTAAAAAATCATTACGGACTTCCTGTTGTTGTAGGTATCAATGGATTTAGTTTTGATACTGATAAAGAACGTAATCTGCTAAAAGCAAAATCAGAAGAGCTTGACGTACCTATAGTATCCTCTACTCATTGGGCAAACGGAGGAGAAGGTGCAAAAGAGCTAGCCGAAACAGTTGTAAAAGTAATTGATGAAAAAGAAAATAATTTCAAGTTCCTTTATCCAAACGATATGACCTTATGGGATAAAATGGAGACGATTGCAAAAAATATATATGGAGCGTCATCTATATCTGCACCAGCAAATGTAAAGAAACAAATTGAAGACCTCCAAGCAAATGGCTATGGAGAGTTTCCAGTTTGTGTTGCAAAGACTCAATATTCATTTAGTACTGATCCATCAAAAAGAGGTGCTCCCTCTGGACATGAAATACCTATTAGAGAGGTAAGATTGTCTGCTGGCGCTGAATTTATTGTAATGGTTTGTGGTGACATAATGACTATGCCAGGGTTACCAAAAATTCCTGCTGCAGAAAGAATAGACATAGACGATAATGGAAATATTATAGGATTATTCTAAAATACCTAATACTCAATAAGAGAATAATACTTGCTTAGAAATATACTATTTGTTTAGTATTAATAGCGTTTATGGACATAATTACTGAATCTTTGCTGAATATTATCCATCTTGATAAGAGTTTTGTTGAAATTATTCTCCTGTCTCTATACGTCTCAGTTATTGCAACCATATTTTCAGCAATTCTATCAATAATATTATCAAGTTATATAGCAATAAATAATTTTACTGGAAAAAAATCAATTATTATTTTTTTAAATTCTTTAATGAGTTTACCTCCTGTTGTTGTCGGACTTATATTATATCTAATATTTTCTACATCCGGCGTTCTGGGATTTATGGATCTTCTATACACTCCTTCAATAATGATATTAGCTCAATTTATAATAATTACTCCAATCATTATTTCTCTCTCAATAAAAAGCTTTAGTGACAAATATTGTTTGTTAAAAGAATATCTAAATTCATTAAGAACTAGTAAAAACAAAATTAGAAATACTGTAATTTTTGAATGTAGATTTGATCTTTTAATTATCATTTTAACAGGAATGAGTAGGGCGCTATCTGAGGTAGGAGCTGTTATTATAGTTGGAGGAAATATTGATAATATTACAAGGGTTATGACAACAAGTATTGTTTTGGAAACATCCAGAGGTGAATTATCACTGGCATTGAGTTTAGGGTTATCGCTAATAATAATTGCAGTCATTATAAACATACTAACTTATTTGGTAAAAAGTAAATTCTTATGAAGTATATTTATACAATAGATAATTTATGCTACAAGGTTGATGATGTCGCTATTATTAATAATATTTCTTGTAGTATAAATTCCAATACAGTTACTAATATTAAAGGTTTAAACGGAGCAGGTAAAACTACTCTTTTAAAATTAATTTACGGATTATACAAACCATCATCTGGAAATATAACCAGACACTTTGATACGAAAAAAATAAAACTATCTTATCTTTTTCAGAACTCAATTTTGTTAAATAGATCAATTAAAGATAATCTAAACCATGCTTTGTATTGTCAAGAGATTGAAAAATCAAAATGGAATGATATTGTTATTCAAGCTGCAAGAGAATTTAATTTAGAGCATCTGTTACAGCTAAATATCAAATCTTTATCTGGCGGTGAGTTTCAATTATTAACACTTTTACGTAGTATACTAAACTTTCCTGATATACTATTCTTCGATGAACCCACAAATAATCTTGATGTACATAATACCAATATTATTGCAAAGATTATTAATTCATTTCAAAATAGAGGTGCATCGATATTGTTAGTTTCGCATGATAAAAATTTATTAGATCTGATTAAATATGATTTAATCTCAATTAATTCAGGAAAAATTACTAATGATTAGGCTTTTAATATATTTAATTCTTTTTTTAACAAACATTTCATTAGCAGAGACATTGATTATACAATCTACGACCTCAACACGTGATTCTGGTTTATATAAATATTTGCTTCCATACTATCCTGATTATAATAATCTTCAAATTAAAGTAATAGCCGTAGGTACTGGTCAAGCAATTGTCAATGCAAAAAACTGCGATGGAGATATTTTAATTGTCCATGATAAGGAAAAAGAAGAGGACTTTCTAAATAATGGATATGGAATTAAAAGACATAATCTCATGTATAATGATTTTGTGATTGTTGGTCCTGTTGAGGATTCTGCAAATATATCAAATTTATCATCTGCATCTGAAGTTTTTTCAAAAATATATGAAGAAAGACAGATATTTATTTCTAGGTCAGATTCAAGCGGTACTCATTCAGCAGAAATGAAAATATGGAACAATGCAAGAAAAAATCCTCTTGCATATAGTGGTCAATGGTACATGGAGACAGGACAAGGCATGGGTCCAAGTCTTAATATTGCAATATCGCTCAATGGATATGTGTTTTCTGATCGATCATCATGGCTTCGTTATAATAATAAGAAATCACATAAAATACTGTATGAGAACCGTGAAGAATTAAAAAATAATTACGGAATAATCCTTGTAAATCCTGAAAGGTGTCCAAATATTAACTATAATGCTGCTAATAAACTATACGAATGGCTTTCGTCAGGTGAAGCTGCAAAGTTGATAAAAAATTACAGACTTTCAGATTCGAATGTCTTTTATATAGATTAATTACATAATATATATTATACGAACATATATATCTTTAGATTAGGTAAACTATATAACCTATTCTACAAATAAGAGTTAAGGAAAACAGGAATATGACAGACTTACATGTGGTACTAGGAAATCAACTATTTCCGATAGAATACATTAAAAAAATAAAGCCAAAAATGATTTTCATGAAAGAAGATCTAGGACTATGCACCTATGAGAAACATCATAAACACAAATTGATATTATTTCTTTCAGCAATGAGATCATATAGAGACGAATTGCAGAAATTAAAATTAAACGTTGAGTATCAAGAAATTAGTTTTAATACAGAAACTTACGTAACTTCGTTGATAAAGTATTGCAAGAATAAAAATATACAGAATCTAAGTATGTGGGAAATAGAGGATAAATGGTTTAAAAATGAGATTCAAGAGATAAAAAAACATATCAAAAATGTAAAAGAACTTCAATCACCTATGTTTCTTACACAAAAGGATGATTTTTTGAATATGTGTCCTTCGCGGACAAAACCGAAATTTAAAATGACAGATTTTTATATAAATCAAAGAAAGAAACTTAATATTCTTATTACAGCAGGTAAACCTACGGGGGGAAAATGGACGTATGATGGTGAAAATAGAAAAAAGATACCAAAGAATTTAGAACCACCCTCTTTATTAATGTATAAAAAAACAACTCACACGAATGACGTAATGAAAATTATTGCGAAAGAGTTCAAAGATCATTACGGAGATGAAAATAACTTTAACTACCCTACTACGCGCAAGCAAGCTCTGAATAATTTAGAATGTTTTATAAAAGATAGATTTAAAAAATTTGGCGATTATGAAGATTCTGTTGATCAAAGGTCACACTTATGGTTTCACTCAAATTTAAGCTCATCATTGAATATAGGTCTTATAACACCAAGTGAAATACTTAGAAAAGTCAAGAATTTAAGAAATATACCTATTAATTCATACGAAGGGTTTATAAGACAAATAATAGGCTGGCGTGAATTTATGAGATGTATTTATCATCATGAAAGCGATGACATGGAAAAAAAGAATTTTTTTAAACATAAAAGAAAACTTAGAGACTCTTGGTATACAGGTGAGACTGGACTTGAGCCGCTTGATATGAGTATAAAAAGCACTATTAAGCATGCATATTCTCATCATATCGAGAGATTAATGATACAGATTAATCTCATGAACTTATGTGAAATTGCTCCAAAAGACGCTTATAAATGGTTTATGGAGCTTTATATTGATTCTTCAGACTGGGTTATGACGCCAAACGTCTACAGTATGGGGCTTTTTGCTGATGGAGGTATTATGGCCACTAAACCTTATATCTGTGGATCTAATTATATTCTTAAAATGATGGATTTTAAAAAAGGCAGCTGGTGCGACACTTTTGATGGGTTATATTGGAGATTTATAGATAAAAATCGAAGCTTTTTTAAAACAAACCCGAGGCTTAATATGATGGTAGGTCTATTTGATAAAATGAAAAAAGATAGAAAGGAGAAAATTTTGCTAAAAGCAAATCAATTCATAAAAGAGAATACAAAATGATTAAAGTACTATTTAACGATAGCTGCTCCATTTGCTCAAAAGAAATTAGTCATTATAAAAGCCTGGATAATAATATTAATTGGATAGATATCAATGATTTAGAGATAGCATGCAAAATATCGGGAAAGAACCACAAAGAGCTCTTAAGGCGCTTACATGTGATAAGCAATGATAAAGTTTACTCAGGTGTTAGAGCATTTATTATTATGTGGTCTAATATTCCAAGATATAAGTGGATAGCTAAGTTAGTTTCATTACCCATTATTTATCAGATATCTGTGGTGTTATATGAAATAATCGCTTTTTTCCTGTTTATTAAAAATAGATACCAGCTAAATGAAAAAAGATAAACTTCCTGAAAAAATATGCATCGTATGTAAAAAACCATTTAAATGGAGAAAAAAATGGGAGCGAGACTGGGACAATGTGAAGTACTGTTCCGAAAAATGCAGAAGGTCTGGGTTCTGATTATAAAATCTATTTTTTTCTATATTTCCATGGCGGAGTTGGGTTTTCTAAATTCCAAATTCCATTTTTGTTAGCCCTCGCAAATTCTTCGAGATTCATTAGGTATGGATTTTTTCTGTACCTTTTATAAACCCAAGCATGACCGCTCTTTATTAATTTTGCATTAATAAATATCGATTCTCTATTAGTGTGTATGTATACCTCCCCTATTACTCTTTTATACCTATCTCTTCTATAACTATGTATTTCAACATTTTTATCTAAAACTAAATTAGTTAAGTATTCTTTAGATTCAATACCGAAGTTTTGTTTCAATTCTGGAGCATCTATATAGCTAAGCCTGACTTTTGCATTTTCATTGCCACTTTCAACCCATATTGTATCACCGTCAATAATTTTAGATACTTTTCCACTGAATTGTTCAGCAAATGATATGTTTGCAATAATTAATATTAAAAGTATTAAATATTTTCTAAGAAACATTTTATTTCCTTAGAAAAGGTTTCTATATCTACTAAAAATGAATCATGACCTTGGATACAGTCTAAGCTTTTATATGTAACTTTCGTTGGCCCCGTTGATAACGATTCTGCGATTTCTTTTTGCTGGCTTATAGGAAACAATGTATCAGACTTCACTCCTAAAACTAAGGCATTATTTATACTCGTTTGTCCTAAGACTTTATCTGGTGATAATCCATAATCAACCAAATCAAACCAATCTATTGCACGAGAAAGATATAGATATGAATTAGCATCAAATACATCCTGAAATTTTATTGCTAAATGCTCAAGATAAGATTCAATTTCAAATTCGAAATTAGTATTTTCAATACCAAAAGTGTTTTGTGTAATTTCAGTTTTTGCTGATTTTTTTCTTCCAAATCTATGCGCCCATTCTTCTGCTGATCTATAAGAAATCATACCTAGCTTTCTTGCTATACGAACTCCATTATGTGGAGGACTCTCGGGTAAGTAGTATCCATTCTTCCATAAAGGATCTTTTCTAATAACTTCACGTTGCAATGACCTAATAGCAATTGAATAAGGCAGTGACTGACTAGCAGTAGATATCGCAATAAAGTTTCTAACTAGGTTTGTATTTTGAATAATTAATGCTAATGCATGCATACCTCCCATTGAAGGACCGATTAGTGTATGAATCGAGTGAATATCTAATTTATCTAATAACAACTTTGTGGCGTTAGCCATATCATCAATAGAAAGTTCCGGAAACGTAAGACGATATGGTTCATTAGTAATTTCATTTATTGATGCTGGTCCTGTCGATCCAAAGCAACTTCCTAGTGAATTAACACATACTACATAATACTTATCAGTATCTATTGCTTTTCCATTGCCCACCATTCCTTCCCACCAGCCAGCGTTAGAATTAGTATCACTTGAAGCTACATGAGAACTTGCACTTAATCCCGTTAAAATTACAACAACATTATCTTTTGATTTAGTAAGCTTTCCCCATGTCTCATAAGCTAAATGAGGATTATTAAGACACCCTCCTCTTTTTAATTTCATAGACTCAGCTATTTTAATTCTTTGAAAACCTGGATTTGATTGTTCAAATAAATTTATAATATTATCATCTGATTTTTGCATAGTTGGATGTTATTATGATTACGAAGCTAATTCAATTGATATGTTATTAAGTATATATTTTTGATTAATGTTTAAGCTTAGATTTTTTCTTATAAAAGGTATTTTATTATAGATATTAGAGAGTTTTTTCAGATTATTATTATGATTATTCTCGTTTATGTCGAGTGAGATAGCATTTCTTACAATAAAAACAATATAATTAGTTAGAACTTCTATTATTAATTTTATTCCTGTTTTATGCCATTTTAAAGATATTTCAATAGGGTCAGCTGACTTGCTCAGCAAGCTTTCAATTTCTGATGATGTATCTTTAAGCAAATTATTAATATTATAAATTTCAGAATAATCTTTTAAGAATTTATTATTAGAATAAAAATAATCCTCAAAGTTATTATATTTTTTAGAATTTTTGGATACATCCAGATTTATCATTTGGCATCGACTTCGTATCGTTTCATAAATGTCTGTAGGTGAATTACATATTAATATAAATGTGCAATTTGATGATACTTCTTCTAATGTTTTTAATAATGCTGATGATGCCTCTTTATTTAATTTAGCTCCATCATTTAATATTACAATTTTTTTATTTTTATGCGCTGATATTTGAGTAAATGAAATAACATCTCTTATTTGATCAATGCTAATCTCACTTCCTATCCTATTTGAATCTATTTTATCTATCAAGCCATAATGATTTAAAAGTAAATCATTATTTGAAATACAATTAGTATATTTCCCATTCTTATCAATAATCGGCAAAGAGACATATTTAATATCTGGATTTTCAAGAATATGTTCTTTTGATAAATTTAATGATTTTGAAATTGTATCGATTGTATTTATGTAACGCTGGTGCATATCACTAGATATTAAAAGATAGTTTCTTGGTACATCATCTATTATTAATTGATTAATCATTTTAGCTTAAAAATATTATTTAAGGTTAAATTGATATTTTTTTCTGTGTCATCTTTATCACCCGAAGTATCGATTTTTATTGTATTTTTTATATTTGAAAAAGTAGCACTGTAGGCTTTATCTAATTCTTTAAGGTAGTCTAATCCCCTGCTCTCGAATTTATCTGTTTTAAGTCTTTTTGATATTCTTTGTAAGCTTACTTCGGGGCTTGCAACAAGATATAATATGAAATCAATTTTGTTAGAAAATATCGAATCAAAAATATTATGTATATCAAGTACCATTGAATTCTTTCCTACAATACCTTGATAAACTAATGTTGAATAATGAAATCTATCGCAAATTACCGTTCTACCGGCTTCTAATGCAGGAAGAATAACTTTTTTGTAATTTTCATATCTTGCAGCATAAAACAACAAAGAATCAGTTAATTCATGAGTATCATTGCTTTTATCCAAAATTATGGATCTAATTGATTCTCCAAATTTTGTTCCACCTGGTTCCCTTGTTATAACATAGTCAATGCTATTAGTTTGTAAGTATTTCTCAATGGTCCTAATCTGTGTTGATTTACCAACACCTTCGCTTCCCTCTACAACTATAAATTTATTATTCATAAATATATTTTTTTAATAAATCTTTAACACGTGAATCATGACTTATACCTCTTTTATCAATTTTTTGCACAAATTGTATTCCTTTAATGACATTACATATAAAACAGCCATCAAAATTTATTATATCTTTTTTTATAATATCTTTTTCAATGATTTTGATTTTTTTTCTTTTTAAAAAATTTATTACTTGTTGTTTCATAATGCCTTCAACACCGCAAGAGACTAGACTTGGTGTTAAAAATTTAAAACTATTATTTTTACATGTATAGAAAAATATATTTGAAGAAATACATTCTATAACTTTCTTTTGATTACTTAATAAAATATAGTCATCAAATATAGTATTTGTAGTCATCGTAAGACCAAGAATTTGCTCTATCCTATTCAAATGTTTTATTTTTGATAAATAAGTATTCTGTTGGATACAGTAATCTGAATAACCTAAATTTATGAATAATTTTTTTTTATTTTTTTTTATACTTTTTTTAAAGATATAGAGTTGAGGTATAATATTATTATCATATTGATAACCATGGTCTGATAATCCTCTGGAATAGACAATTTTAATAATGCATTCATTGGTATTTGAAATTGATTTTTTTATCGAGTCTTTAATAAGCTTGCTTGGAACAGTTTGAATTTTTAACTTCTTGCATCCAATATTTAGTCGCTTGATATGAGCATTTATAAATAACGGTTTGTTGTTTTTTATATGTATCGTCTCAAAGAGTCCATCACCATAATTAAATGCTCGGTCTTTGATAGATACTTTGTTCTTGTTTATGTGTACTTGAATATTCAAGTTAGTATTTAGTTTTTAAATTTTGAAAAAATTAAAGATCCGTTTGTTCCGCCAAATCCAAATGAGTTTGATAATGCATAATTAATATCACAATCGACTGACGATTTATGATTAACATTTAAATCACATTTTTCATCAAGATTTTCAACATTTATTGTTTGATGAATTTTTCCATTTAGTATTGAGAGAATACATACTATTGCTTCGACACCTCCTGCAGCTCCAAGAAGATGTCCAATCATTGATTTTGATGAATTAATTATAAGATTTGACGCATGGCTTTCAAAAGTTTTTTTAACTGCCTTTAATTCTAAAATATCACCAGCAGGAGTAGATGTACCATGAGCGTTAATATAATCAATCTTGTCTGAGGGTAGCTGTGCATCTTTCAATGCTAATGTCATGCATCTTGAAGCTCCATCACCTGTTTCCGATGGAAGAGTCATGTGATAAGCGTCAGCACTCATACCGTATCCATTTATCTCTGCGTAAATAGTTGCTCCTCTTTTTTTTGCATGTTCTAATTCTTCCATTACAATTACTCCAGCACCATCACCAAGAACAAACCCATCTCTATCTTTATCCCATGGTCTACTTGCAGTTTCTGGCGAATCATTTCTTGTTGATAAGGCTCTCGCTGCTGCAAAACCACCTATACCTAAATCAGAAGTCGCCATTTCTGCCCCTCCGCAAATCATTGCATCAGCATGATTATATTGAATTTGTCTGAAGCCTTCGCCAATGTTATGAGTGCCAGTTGTGCATGCAGTTACGATTGATAGATTTGGTCCTTTAAAACCATATTTGATAGATAAGTTACCTGAAATCATATTAATAATACTTGCTGGAACAAAAAATGGCGAAATTCTTCTGGAACCACTTTTCTGGAAGGTATCTCTTGTAGCTTCAATCATTGCTAATCCTCCTATTCCAGAACCAATGGACACTCCAATACGATTATTATCAATATTATTACTTAATAAGCCAGAGTCCTCTACCGCATCAATACCCGCAGCCATTCCATACTGCATGAACAAGTCCATTTTCTTGAGATCCTTACGATCAAAATATTTTTCTGATTCAAAATTTTTTACAGATGCAGAAAATTTTACTGGTAGTTTTTCTATATCAAGAAAATCAATTGTTTGCACTCCTGATTTACCATCTAACAGACAATCCCAAAATTTTTCTTTGTTGTTGCCAAGTGGAGTTAGGCATCCAATACCTGTGACTACAACTCGTCTTTTATTCATTATTATTGATTTGCGTTTACGTAATCTATAGCTTCTTGGACAGAGGTTATTTTTTCGGCATCTTCGTCTGGTATTTCAGTTTCAAACTCTTCTTCTAATGCCATTACTAATTCTACAGTATCAAGAGAATCAGCGCCCAAATCGTCTATAAACTTAGATTCATTTTTTACTTCCTCTGCTTTTACACCTAATTGAGTAACAATTATATTCTTTACTCTTTCCTCTATACTGCTCATTATTATTTTCTCCTAAGCGAAATTGAAATTGATTAAAATTTATATGTATTTTTACATATATAAGCCACCATTTACATTAATATTTTCACCAGTTATATATGATGAATCATCAGATATTAAAAAAGATACTACGCTAGAAACCTCATCAGGACTTGCAATTCTTCCTAAAGGAATGTTTTTACTCAAATTATTAATCTGCTCTTCAGACAGTGCTTTAGTCATATCTGTTTCGATAAATCCAGGGGATATTGAGTTCACATTAATATTACGTGAGGCTAATTCTTTAGCGAGAGATTTAGTGAATCCTAAGAGTCCAGATTTAGTTGCTGAATAGTTTGTTTGCCCTGCATTTCCTGAAATACCAACAATTGATCCAATATTAACAATTCGTCCTCTTTTAGCTTTAATCATGTCTTTGATAACAGATCTTGTAACTCGATATAAAGATGTAAGATTAGTGTCAATGACTGATAGCCATTGCTCATCTGTCATTCTCATTAATAAATTATCTTGTGTTATTCCAGCATTATTTACCAAAGCATATATAGTTCCATAATCTGCATTAATTGCCTTAACACCATCATCAATAGACTGTTGATTTGTTACGTCCATAGTAATTCCTTTACCGTTTGAGTTTTTTATAGAATTAGAAATTTTTTTTACTCCTTCGTCTGATCGGGATGTTCCAATAACTGTATAACCAAGATTATCAAGTTTCAAAAGTGTATTGTATCCAATTCCTCTATTAGCACCTGTTATTAAAACTATTTTATCTTTCATAATGATTACTATAACGCCTGAGTGGTAATTTTCATATTTTCCATTGTATTTGTTGAATGTACAACAATAGATTTATCAAATCTTTTTACTAATCCGGATAAAACATTACCAGGACCCACTTCAATTATATCTGTTATATTGTTTAATTTGAATTTTTCTAGTGTTTCTATCCATCTTACTGGAGAGCACACTTGCTGTGTTAATACGTTTTTAAGATTATCACCCGTTGAATTAATTGATAAATCATAGTTATGGACAATATCAAAAGTATTTGAATTAAATACAATTTTATCTAATTCATCCATTAGATTATCTGCAACTGGTTTGAGCAAAGAAGTATGCGCAGCAATCGATACTGGGAGTTTTTTGATTATTTTAGCTCCTCTATTTTTAAGTATTGGCGTTATACTATCTATTGCAACTGAGTGTCCCGCAATAACAGTTTGTCCAGGACAATTAAAATTTACGGCCTCAATAACCTCATTATCTTTAGTTGATGCCTTACATATTTCATCTACAATATTTCCTTCTAATCCAATTACTGCAGCCATAGCGCTATCGATATTATCCATAGCTTTAGTCATCAATTCAGCACGTTTTTTAACTAATAACAATCCATCTCTAAAGTTTATTGTGTTGTTGCAAACAAGGGCACTATATTCTCCCAAGCTATGACCGGCTGCGATTTTTATATCAGGATTAGACTCATCTTTTAAGATTTTATAAATTGCGTATGATACGGCTAAAACTATAGGTTGAGTATAAATCGTGTTATTTAATTTTGATTCATCTTGCACAATATCTGTAATGTTATAATTTAAGATATCTGAAGCTTTTTCAAGAGTATTTCTAAATGATGCGTTGTCTTTGAATCCGTCTAACATAGATGAATTTTGGGAACCTTGTCCTGGAAAAACGAGAGCTAAATTCACAATATGCTATCCATGTAATCCTTATAGGTATAAAGACCAGGTTTTTGCTCACAAATCCATTGCGATGTCTCTAATGCGCCTTTTGCAAATATTTTTCTATTAAATGCATTATGAAAAATAATAATTTCATCATCATCAGATTTGAAAGTAGTTTTATGAATGCCTATCTCACCCTGCTCTCTGAATGCTTTGATACTAATATCATTCACATTAGTTTCTCTAGCTTTTGATACGACATCGGCAATCTTTAATGCAGTTCCTGATGGAGAATCAACTTTATTTTTATGATGAGTTTCCTCAATAGATACTTGATATGATGATAATATTTTTGATAAATCCTCAATACTTCTTAATGCGGCATTAACACCTATGCTCATATTTGGAGCAAACAATATTGGGATTTTTTTACTGCATTCAGAAAGAGTATTTTTCTGTTTGTCATCAAACCCAGTTGTTCCAATAGTAATAGGTTTATTGATAAGCTCGCATTGTTTTACAGTTGCTAATGAAGGTATAGGAAGTGAAAAATCTATCACAACATCAAATTTATCGGAACATTCAGACAAACTGTGGGATAAATAAACATCATTATGGGGAGCTATCTTTTCTTTTAAATCAACTCCAACCGTTACATTAAAATCTATTTCCTTTGAAAGATTATAAATTGATTGCCCCATTCTTCCAAAAAAACCATTAATTGCAATTTTATTTTTATTCATTAATCGAATAATTCCTTGATACTATCGAGCCATGATTTCTCATTTGGTCTATGTTTGGATTTACTTTTAGAAAATGATTCATCAAGCTTTGTTAGTAATTCTTTTTGTTCTTTTGTTAAATTAACTGGTGTTTCAATATTTACTTTACAGTATAAATCACCTTTATACGATGATCTCACTGATTTTACTCCTTTATTTTTAATTCTAAAAGGTTTGCCGCTTTGAGTTCCCGCAGGAATGGTTAATTCTACTTTACCTTCAAGTGTTGGTAAGATAATTTTATCTCCTAATGTTGCTGTGGTGAAGCCAATAGGTACTTCACACAGTAAATCATTACCGTCTCTTTGAAAAAACTTATGTGGTTTTACGCTAACTGAGACATATAGATCTCCAGAGACTCCGTTGTTTGGTCCAGCTTCACCTTCGCCAGATAATCTTATCTGATCACCATTGTCTACGCCAGGTGGTATTTTTACCGCAAGTTTTTTAGTTTCATTATTAAAACCACTACCACTGCAAGTTCCACAGACTTCATCAATAGTTTTTCCTCTTCCACGACATGAAGGACATGTCTGTTGCACAGAGAAAAAACCTTGGCTTACGCGGACTTGACCTTGCCCATTGCATTGTTTACATGTAGTAAAAGCATTTCCATCTTTTGCACCTGTGCCACTACATGGTTTACAATTTACTTTTCGAGGTATACTCATTTTTACCTCTTTGCCTGCTATTGCATCCTCAAGAGACACCTCTAGCCTATACTCTAAGTCAGAACCTCTTCTGGGTTGATTTGGATTTGATCCTCCACTGAAGATATCACCAAAAATATCACCAAATATGTCATTAAAAGAGCCACCTTGGAATCCTCCACTTTGTCCAAATCTTTGGTCTAGCCCCTCATGTCCAAACTGATCATATGCTTGTCTTTTATTTTTATCAGATAATACTTCGTAAGCTTCTGATAATTCTTTAAATTTCTTCTCAGCAGCTTTGTCACCCTGATTTCTATCAGGATGATATTTCATAGCAAGTTTTTTATAGGCTCTTTTAAGGTCTTGGTCAGACGCGTCTCGTGATACCCCAAGTAGAGAGTAATAATCGGCCTTTGCCATTATTTAATGTTTTCTTTTGGTTCGTCTTTTTTATCATCAACTTCCTCAAATTCTGCATCAACTGCGTCTTTGCTAGCATTAGGAGTAGAATTTTCTTCA